>ENA-UOJG01000026-UOJG01000026.1-human-gut-metagenome-genome-assembly--contig:-C47-NODE-26-length-227278-cov-44.121000_pt1 | contig 227278 bp, 213 predicted proteins | sample MGYA00242340_ERZ723887 | MGnify/ENA metagenome assembly ERZ723887 | reverse complement strand
CAAACGGATGTCCTCTTTTGCTGTTTTTTGCCGGACACGCCTCCGCAGATTTGCCTTGAGAGCCAGCCTTCGCGCGTGGGCGTGAAATCCTGCCGCATTTGCGGCATAGTTCCACTGCGTGGACTGCCGATAGAACCGAGAAAAGGGCGGCTCTTTTTAAAAGAGCCGGATAAGGTACAATAAGGGACCTGTTGACAAAGGTGGCGAAATGGTTTTGCGGATTTGAACTGGATGACACGATCCCAAATCACTCCACATTCAGTAAGACCAGAACACGAAAATGGCAGCAAAGCGATCTCTTTCAGAAAGCCTTCTGGTCTTGCGGCATTTGGAACGGCAAATCAATCTTGGCATCCCAATGAGCCGGCTTGCTCTGGATCGCGGATATGAGACTGGTGCTGTTCACCGGGGGCTGGAGCTTCTGGGCATTACCGGATATATCCCCGCAATTCAGTTCTCCAATCCACCTGAGAAATATGGATTCTCCTACGATCCACAGCTCGACGCATTCATCTGTCCGGAAGGAGTTCCTCTTACATACCACAGGCTAAATTGCAGCAAATCGACGGGCAAATATCTGCGTTGCTACCAAGTCGAGGTTGATTTCTATATGCGCTGTCCAAAACGGTCGAGCTGTTTTGACAAGGCTGAAATTCGGCGCAGAGTGCTGGTCAGCAGTTGCTATCCGGCATTTTTCAGAGGGCATCAGCGCGTGGGAACTCCTGAATACCTGTCAATGATGCGGCTTCGCAAAATCTGGGCCGAGGGCAGCTTCTCCGTCTTGAAACGGGAACACTGTATTTCAAGGATTCGAAAAAGGGGCATTCTTGCAGCTACGGAAGAATGCCTCCTTGCCGCCATGGCCCTAAACCTCAAGAGGATGGTAAATGCCATCTTTCTGCCATCTTTTGCTATCCCCAAATTTACTGTTCTGCTGGAACCACTGTGGGTTTCAGCAGAATTTTTATGTTTGTCAACAGGTCCCTTATCTTACAATATCCGGCGCAAACCCGGCAAGGAAAATGAACGCAGGGGAAAAGCGGTATACGAGAAAGAAACGCAGGAGAAATTGCAGCGGCCCTGCGCTGGGCAGGCTGTTGCTTTTTCCCGGCAGCTTGCTATACTGAGACCAGTGATGCAACAAGGAGAGAAATATCATGCCAGAGTTTGATCCGCAGATTTACCGATATGCTTCACAGCGCAGCGTGGTCTATGCCAAAAACGCGGTCTGCTGCACCAGCGTGCCGCTGGGCGCGCAGATCGGGCTGGATACGATACGTTCCGGCGGCAACGCGGTGGACGCCGCCGTTGCCATGGCGGGCGCAATGCCGCTGCTGGAACCAACGGGAAACGGCCTTGGCGCAGACTGCTTTGCACTCGTCTGGATTGAGCGGGAAAAGAAGCTTTACGGGCTGAATGCCAGCGGTGTTGCTCCTGCGGCGCTCAGCGCTGAAAAAGTCCGGGCGCTGGGCTGCAAGGCCATGCCGGAGGAGGGATGGCTTCCTACAATGGTGCCGGGAGCGCCCGCCGGCTGGGCGGCGCTGCACGCGCGCTTTGGCACAAAGCCGCTGGCGGAGCTGTTTGCTCCCGCAATCGCTTATGCAGAGGAAGGATATCCCGTGCCGGTGAACGTTGCGCGCCAGTGGGAGCGCGACAGCGTCCGCATTGCGGGAGCTATGGCAAAGAATGCCGCGCCGCACGAATACTGGTGGAAGTGCTTTATGAAGCCAGACGGTACGGCTTACCGCGCGGGTGAGATCTTCCGCTTTCCGGCTTATGCCGAAACGATGCGCGCGCTTGCAGAGACGAATTGCGAAAGCTATTACCGCGGCGCACTGATGGAGCGGATCGTTGCGCATTCCCGCAGCACGGGAGGATATTTCTGCGAGGAGGATTTCATCAATTACCGTCCTGCGTGGGTCGAACCGATCACGCAGGAGTATCGCGGATATACGGTGTGCGAAATGCCGCCGAACGGGCATGGCGTCACGGTGCTGATGGCGCTTGGAATGCTGGATGGCCTGCCCCTGCCGCCGCAGCGCGAGAGTGCGGAGCAGTACCACAAGGTGATAGAAGCGATCAAGCTTGCCTTTGCCGATGCCAGAGCCTTTGTCGCCGACCCGCGCTATATGAAAACAAAGGTCGGCGAGATGCTTGACCCGGAGTATCTTGCGGCCCGCCGCGCTTTGATCACAGACCGGGCGCTTACGCCGCAGGCAGGCAATCCGCACTGCGGGGGGACGATCTACCTCTGCACCGCCGATGGCGAGGGGAACATGGTTTCGCTTATCCAGAGCAACTATACCACCTTCGGCGCAGGAGTCGCCATCCCCGGAACAGGGATCTCGCTGCAGAACCGCGGGGCAAATTTCTCGCTCGATGAAAGCAGCGATAATTGCCTGGCGGGCGGGAAAAAATCCTACCACACGATCATACCGGGCTTCCTGCTCAAGGACGGCGAGGCGGTGGGGCCGTTTGGCGTGATGGGAGCGTTCATGCAGCCGCAAGGCCATGTGGAGGTGCTGGTGAACACGCTGGACTACCATATGAATCCGCAGGAGGCGCTTGATGCGCCGCGCATTCAGTGGGTCGGCGGAAAGAAACTTCAGCTTGAGCGCGAAGCGGGGGAGAAGATCGCCGCGCAGCTGCGCGCTATGGGGCATGAAGTGGAGCTTGTAGACGACCGTATCTCAATGGGACGCGGGCAAATGATCTGGCGCTGCGCGAACGGCGTGCTTGCCGCAGGAACAGAGCCGCGCTGCGATGGCGCCGTTGCAGCATGGTGAAAGAGAAATAGCGAACCCGCCCGTCTCCTGTCAGGAGGCGGGCGGGCTTTTGCAGTTCAGCCCGAAAGCTCGCGGATCTCGTCCTGGATCAGCCGGCCTGCCGCCGCCGCAAGCTGATCCATGCGGCGGATACGGGCAAGGTCGCGCCCATAGATGGCGTTTGCAGCGGGAACGCTGCTGTTTTCCCCCATGAAAACAGCGGCGACACGGATCCCCTGCGTTCGCAGGGCGCGTACCTCGGCCGCCGTGTCGTCAATGCCGGCCTGCCCGTTATAGTCGCGGCTGAGGGGGATGCTGCCGCTGGGTAGGATCTTGCGGCTGTCGTCCGGGCTGGCATCCGTAAGCAGGATGAGCAGATGCTTCTCTGCGGGTGCCGACTGCATCAGCTCGCCCATGGCGCGCAGCGCAAGCCCGTCGCGGTTCCATCCGGCGGCAAAATAGTCGAAGATTCTGCGTTCGCCGTTTTTGTCGCCATAGTCCTTCAGAATACGCAGCACAGTGTAGCCGCGCAGGCTGCAAAAGCTGGTCACCCGCACGGGGACGGCGCAGGCGGCAAGGCTTTTGGCAATAATATATCCCTGTATGGCAATGGTTTCCTGACAGTGGAGCCGGGACGCGGAAGCGTCCAGCATCAGGTCAACGGTGAAGGCGGGGCGAGGCTCTTCATCGGCGCGGAGAAAGACGTGGTCATCCCGCAGAACCGGCTCGCGCCAGACACGCGCGCCATTCAGCTGCCCTTGCCGGGCAGTGATAGACTCAGGCTGCGTGTGTACCAGCATACAGTTGCGGATCTGCTCGGTCAGGCGGGCAAGGGCGTTCTGATAAAGCGCGCTGTCGTGCGTGTAAGCGGCGAGGTTGCGCGCGGCCTGCTCTGCCGCCTGCTCAAAAAGCCGCTGCGTATCTGCACGCATCGGCCGGCCGGATGCGACGGCGCCTTTGGTGAACCAGAGGCGGCAGCCAAGGTGATTGCCGGTGCAGGCGCGCTGTTCGATCAGCGCGAGCTGGCGGGGAGAGTACAGGCATTGCCCAAAGCACCGCTCAATATAGTCGCGGTCTTCCGATTCGCGCTCGTTGGAGCGCAGACGCGCGCGCAGAGCGTTGGAGGCACGCACCATGCCGGTTTCACCGGCAACGGCGGAGCGGCCAATGGTCAGTTCATCCGTTCGGACGATTTCGGTGGGCAGAAGCTTGGTGAGCAGCGGTACCCATTTATCGCCAAAATGGATGTGAAACGGGGCTTTGCGGTGAACTGTGCCGTCAAATTGCAGGTACTTTTGAAATGCGGCCAGAACGGCGGCGCTCAGCTCCGCGCCGTTCAGCGCGCCGGAGCAGGCAAGAGCCTGCGAAAGCCCCTTTTCCCATGGCGCGAGCAGAGGCGGCTTCTGCGCGAGAACCGTTTTCCACCGGGCGGATTGCAGCGCGTAGACCAGCTGGTTCTTCTCCATCCATTCCTGCCGGGAGAGCTGATATTCGCAGGCGAAGAATTCCTTTGCGTGTTCCTGCCGCAGCGCGGCAAGTACGGGCCGCTCCGGCAGTTCTTTTTCGTAAACGGCGTTTTCCAGCGCCAGCCATGCAAGCTCGTCAAACAGAGCCTGCCGCGCATCGCCCGCCCAGGCGGAAAAAAGACGGGCCGCCGCATCATCGACCCATTTATGCACAAGCCCGATGACACAGTTCATATAGAAGTCCGGCGTGCCATCGGAACGCATTGCCAGAAATTGCGGCTCAAATTGATAGTCGCCGCAGGCAGTCCACACCAAATTGATCGCGCGGCGCTGCTGCGCGCTGTAGCTTGCGATATCCATATATCAGTCAGAAAAAAGATGGTTGCGATCAAGCTTGGCAGGGATGCGCGCGGCGATCACATCGCGGATCAGACCCTGCTCATAGCTGTCGAACGCTTTGTTGGTCACGCCCATGTCGAGCGCCATGCCGGCGCTCACGCCGCATCGGATCAGGCGCAGCGCATCCAGCAGTCCGCGCAGATCAAGCGCCTTTGCGGAGATCTCGGCATTGGCGCACTTTTTTTGTAGGTCAAGAAAGAGCTGCACGAACTGCGCACGGTATTTTCTCTCCAGACCGGGGAATTCATCGTCCAGCAGCCGCGTAAGCCCGTCCTCGCCGATCGGCGGCATCTGAATGACCACAAAGCGCGAGGTAAGCGCTTCGTTCAGCTCGCGCGTGCCGGCGTAACCGTAGTTCATCGTGCCGATGAAGCGCGCCGCGGGATCGACCTCCACGCGGTCATATCCGGGAACATCGATGGCGCGGCGGAAATCGAGCGCTGCGTGCAGCACAGCCAGCGCCTCATTTTTTGCCATATTGATCTCATCCAGCACGCCGAATCCGCCGTTCCTGGCGCAGAGGTACACGGGGCCGGGACGGAACGTCACCTGCCCGTTTTCAAAGGTATCCATGCCGATAAGGCTGGCGGCGTCCATATTCACATGGAAAGACACGTTCCAGCAGGGGCGGCCGAATGCCTGCGCCAGGTTTTCCGCCAGCACGTTTTTTCCGGTCGCCTTGCTGCCGGCCAGCAGGAGGTTCTCGCCGCAGAGCAGCGCGGCAATGGCAGCCTCCCACACTTCTTTGCCGTAGTAGCGATAGCGGGGCTGCGGCACACGGGCGCGCTGCTCCGGCGCGGCAGGATACTGTGTGCGGTAGGCACGGATACCATCCAGCAGGCTGCGGTCGATCCCTTCCTGCTCCAGAAAATCCAACATGATCGTTTCTCTCTTTCCGTAACTGCGCTGATGCGCCCTTTTCGCACCTATCATAGCACGCGGCGCGCAGTTTGCAAGCTTTATTTTATAAAAATTCAAAGTGCCAGCAGCCGCTGCATATCTTCGGGAATGGGTGCTGTAAAGTGCAGCGGCTCGCCGGTGATCGGCTGCGTGAACATCAGCTCATACGAATGCAGCGCCGGGCGGGCGATCAGCGCGTGGTCCTCTGTGCCGTAGAGCCAGTCGCCCGCAAGGGGGTAGCCGAGGTGCGCCATATGTACGCGCAGCTGATGGGTCCGGCCTGTCTGCGGGCAGAGCCGCAGGAGCGTAAAGCGGCCGGTCGTTTGCAGCGTTTCGTACACGGTGCGGCTCGGCGCTCCATCCTTCCGCACGCAGCGCCGGATAATGGAACCGTCTGCGCGGCCGATCGGCGCATCGATCACACCTGCCGGCGGAGCAACGCTGCCAATGGCAATGGCGCGGTATTCGCGGCAGAGCGCATCGGAATGCAGCGCGCGGCGCAGCCGGTCGTGGATATGGCCGTTCTTGGCGGCAATAAGCAGACCGGAGGTCCCCTTGTCAAGCCGGCTGACGAAGTGCGGCACGCTGCCTGCGCCGAGATAGGCGGTGAGCATTGCCGCAAGGCTGGGAGCGGAGACGTCTCCGCTTTTGGGGTGCATGGCAACGCCTGCCGGCTTGTTCAGCACCAGAAGGTCGTCATCCTCATACACAATGTCGGGCGCCTCTGCGCCGGTGCAGCACAGCGGCGCGCGCGGTGCGCGCTCCTCAAGCGCTACGCTGACGGTATCGCCTGCATGGACGCGCACATTGACGTGGACGCTTCTGCCGTTGAGCAAAATGGCATTTTCCCGCCACTTCAGGCTTTTGAGCAGCGTGTAGGACAGCTGCAGTTCGCTGCGCAGGATTCCCTTGACCATGCGGCCCTCCGCTTCAGGCGGGACAGTACAGCTTAAAATGCGCATGGATATTCCTCCTTTTTCGCAGCTGCAAACAGAGCGTAAAATTCACATTCAGTATACCATATTTTTTCCGGAGATGGTATACTGAATGCAGAAACCGGTATGCACCGGAACTTTATCATTCAGGAGGGCGGCGCCATGGAAAATACCATCTGCCTTTTGAACGATTCCTTTCCGCCTGCGATCGATGGCGTGGCAAACGCTGTAGTCAACTATGCCCGAACGATCAGCACACACGGCTCGCGCGCCATTGTTGTTACGCCGTCTGTTCCCGGCGCGGACGACAGCGCTTTCCCGTTTCCCGTGCTGCGCTACCCGAGCATCGACACGCGCAGGCTTGTGGGTTATGTTGCGGGATATCCCTTTTCTCCGGAGACGGCCCGCGTGCTTGAAGGACAAAAAGTCAGCGTGCTGCATACGCACTGCCCCATTACGTCTTGCCTGCTGGCGCGTTCGCTGCGCGCAGCGGTAGATGCGCCGCTGGTGCTGACCTATCACACCAAATACGATATCGACATCGCCCGGGCGGTACGCGGCAGGCTTTTGCAGGAGAGCGCCATCCGCGCGCTGGTGCAGAATGTGGAAAGCTGCGATGAGGTGTGGGTTGTCAGCCGCGGCGCGGGGGAAAATCTGCGCTCGCTTGGCTACGAGGGCGATTATATCGTGATGGAAAACGGCGTGGATGTGCCGCGCGGCGTGTCGTCCGGCGCAGCGATCGCCGCAGCAACGGCGGATTACGACCTGCCGCAGGGGACGCCGGTATTCCTTTTTGTCGGGCGGCTGATGTGGTACAAGGGCATCCGAATTATCCTTGACGCGCTGAAGCGGCTGCGTGCAGATGAAGTCCCCTTCCGCATGGTCTTTGTCGGCGATGGCGCGGACGGCGCGGAGATCCGCGCCTATGCGGAGGAGCAGGGCCTCTCGGATCGCTGCTTTTTTACCGGCGCGATCTCTGCGCGCGAAACGCTGCGTGCGTGGTACAGCCGCGCAGACCTTTTCCTTTTTCCTTCAACGTTTGATACCAATGGTCTGGTGGTGCGCGAGGCTGCTGCAAGCGGTACCGCAACGGTGATGATCCGCGCTTCCTGCGCGGCCGAGGGCGTGAGCGATGGACGCAACGGCTTTCTGATCGATGAAAATGCCGAGGCGATGGCGGCAAAGCTCTCCGAGCTGTGCCGCGCTCCGGAGACCATGCGGGCGGTGGGAGAAAACGCTCAGCGTGAGCTGTATATTTCGTGGGAGACGGCGGTAGAGCGCGCGATGGCGCGCTATGAGGTCGTGATCGACAACTACCGCAGCGGGCGGTATCCCAGGCACGAGCGCCTCAGCGATGAGTTCTTCAAGACGCAGGGCAGTCTGATGGAGGCGTTTGCCGCCATTGGCGAGCTGCAGGAGCAGGTCGCCGAAGGGCTGAGGCGGGAGCAGCGCGAAGCGGAGAAAACCATCGCCCATTCACGCGCGGGAATGCAGCAGCTGCTGCAGGGAACAAAACGGGGGATATCCGACCTGTACGAAACGATCCTGCAAAAGATGGACCGCTATTTGTAAGTAAACAGCAGAATGAGCGCAAAGGAGAAACCTTTGCGCTCATTTTTTCAGTCGCTGTGTTCGGGCTTGTGTGCTGCATACCACATATTCCACTGGAATCGGTAGCTTTTATAGACTGCCTCATCCGCACAGACAAGACGCACCTGCGCGGGCTGCGCGTGCGTATTGCCGTAATCCATCACTGTGCGTAAAACGCGGTAGGCCGTGCGCGGAGTGCTGTCCGCGCAGGCGAGAGCAAGCGTATCGCTGCCGGAAACGGCCAGCAGCCCGGCGGCCTGCTCGGAGGAGGGGAGCGAGGAGATATCGCCGCATACGATCTCGACCGTCATGCCGTGCTACCTCCCAAGGTAAGCGCGGCATTTAGCCTCTGCTGCCTGCGCGAGCGCGGCCTCGTCCACCGTAACGAGCCGCCCATGCTCCACAGTAACGCGCCCCTGCACGATGGTGTAATCCACCGCGCCGCGCACGCCGACGGTGCCAAGCACGCTCTTCGGATCAAAGCAGGAGCCGACCAGCTCCAGCCTGCGCGAGTCGATCATAAAGAGGTCGCAGCATTTGCCAACCTCGAGCGAGCCAATGTCATCGCTGCGGCCAAGCAGACGCGCGCTGCCGCGCGTAGCCATTTTGAGCAGGTCGTAGCCGCTGGGGGCAGCCTTGCTCGCATTCAGGCGGTGCAGCAGGTACGAAACGCGCAGCTCCTCCATCAGCGATGACCCGTCGTTTGAGGCGGACCCGTCCACGGCAAGGCCGACCGGCACGCCGAGCCGCAGCATTTCGGGAATGCGCGCGATGCCGGACGCAAGCTTCATGTTTGAGATCGGGCAATGGGCTACGCCGGTCTGCGTTTCCGCCAGCACGCGCAGCTCCTCGTCGTTAAAGTGGATGCCGTGGGCAAACCATACGTCGCTGCCCGTCCAGCCGAGGCGCTCCATGTACTCGAGCGGGCGGACGCCCTCGCGCGCGAGCATGAAGGCTTCCTCGTCCTTCGTCTCACACAGGTGCGTGTGCAGGCGGACGCCGTACTGGCGCGCCAGCACGGCGCTCTCGCGCAGCAGATCCGCCGAAACGGAGAACGGTGAGCAGGGAGCAAGCGCAACGCGGTGCATTGCGCCGAAGGAGCTGTCGTGGTATGCTTCGATGACGCGGATGGAGTCCTGCATGATCGCATCGACCGTCTGCACCACGCTGTCGGGCGGCAGGCCGCCGTCCTTAACGGAGAGATCCATGCTGCCGCGCGAGGCGTACATTCTTGCGCCGATCTCGTCGGAAGCGGCAAACTGCGCGCCGATCAGGTCGCCGGAGGCGCTGGGAAATACGTAGTGGTGGTCAAAGCAGGTCGTGCTGCCGTGCTTCATCAGCTCGCCAAGGCCGGTGAGCGTGGAGAGACGGATAACGTCTTCGTCAAGGTTTTTCCAGATCTCATACAGCGTTTTGAGCCAGTCGAACAGCTCCATGTTTTGCACCTCTGGCAGATTGCGGGAAAAGATCTGGTAGAGGTGGTGGTGCGTGTTGACGAGTCCCGGATAGCAGAGCATATGCCTCGCATCGATGATCCGATCCGCCGTGCAGGGCAGGGAGGGGCCGATGGCGCGGATAAAGCCGCCGTCGGCATAAAGATCGACGTTTTCATACACGGCGTCGTTTTCGTCGCATGAGACGAGCGTGCGGATGTTTTTGATGAGCAGAGTAGACATAATGTTCTCCTTACTCAAAAACGGCAACCGTTTCGGTTGCCGTTTTTGAAAGCGTTAGCGTTCCTCGCGGAAGTAGTTCAGTCCCAGCGAGGCGGGGGGCTGCTTTTCTTTGTTGTTGCGCATACTGGAAATGATCAGCACGATGACCGTGACCACATAAGGCAGGATCTTGTAGAGCTGCGTGGGGATGAACGCCACCACCAGGCGCAGATACAGGATCATCAGCGCGCCGAACAGCACGCTGCCCCAGATGGCGCTGAGCGGACGCCACAGGCAGAAGATGACCAGCGCAACGGCAAGCCAGCCCACACCGGACAGGCCCTCGTGATTCCACACGCCGCCCGCGATCGTCATGATATAGACCATGCCGCCGATGGCGCTGATACCGCCGCCGATCACGGTGGCGAGGTACTTGTAGCGCGTGACGCTGATGCCGGCAGCGTCGGCCGTGGCGGGGCTTTCACCCACGCTGCGCAGATACAGGCCGCTGCGTGTTTTGTTCAGATAGTAGAACAGCGCGACGGCGCAGATGACGGAGAGATAGAAGAAAAAGCTGTTGCCAAACAGAATGCCGCCGATATAGGGGATATCCTGCATTGCCTTGGGAAAGGGAGGATTCTGGAAATAGCCCTTGAGCATATTGCTCACGGAAATATAGCCGTTTTCGCTTACGCGCATATATTCGCCAATGAACTGGCCAACGCCGGTGCCGAAGATCGACAGGGCGAGGCCCGTAACATTCTGGTTGGCGCGCAGCGTGATCGTCAGGAAGCTGAAGATCAGCGAAGCAAGCGCGCCTGCGAGAAACGCGCAGAGGATGCCGATGAAGATGGCGAAGTAGCCGTTGGGCGCGGCGGAAAACTTTTCGTAGTAGTATACGCCGCCAAGTCCCATTGCGCCGCCCATGAACATGATACCCTCAACGCCCAGATTGAGGTTGCCGGATTTTTCCGTGAGGATCTCGCCGAGCGTACCGAACAGCAGCGGCGTGCCGTAAGTAATGGCGGCGATGATGAGCGTAATGATAAGCGTAGCGAAGTCAGTCATTATTTTGCCGCCTCCTTTTCGGGTTCGGGTTTTGTCGAACGGAAGATCAGCCTGTAGTTGATAAAGAATTCGCAGCCGAGCATACAGAACAGCAGGATGCCGGTAATAATATCGGAAATGGAAGCGGGGACGGCAAGGCGGGTCTGAAGCGTTTCTGCACCCTTGGAGATGACAGCAAGCATCAGCGAGATGACGATCATGGCAAAGGCGTTGAGCTGGCTGAGCCACGCAACCGTGATGGACGTGAAGCCCACGCCTGCGGCCACGCCGTCATACAGCGTGGTATTCGCGCCGGAGGCGACGATAAAGCCCACCAGGCCGGAGATCGCGCCGGAGAGGAACATGGTGCGCATCATCACATGGCCGACATTCATGCCCGCGTAGCGCGCGGTGTTGATGGAATCGCCGATGACGGCGATCTCGTAGCCGTGCTTGGTGTGGTTCATGTAGATGTGCATGAACACGACCAGAATCAGCACGATGATCCAGCCGCAGTGAACGCCGAGAACCTTCGGCAGCGTCGCGGCTCTGTCGAACTGCGGGATGATCTGCGAGCCGGGACGGCCCTCCCACGGACCGCCCTGCAGCCAGCGGACCACGCCGATGATGATGTAGTTCATCATCAGGGTGAAGAGCGTTTCGTTGGTGTTCCATTTCGCCTTGAAAAAGGCGGGGATCAGCGCCCACAGACCGCCGGCGATGGCGCCCGCAACGCCCATGATGATCAGCAGCAGCGCGGACGGCACCTTGCCGACCCAGTAGAGGGCAAAGTAGCTGGCTGCGATGGCGCCTGCGGTGATCTGACCCTCGGCGCCGATGTTCCAGAAGCGCATCTTGAAGCACGGGGCGATGGCCAGCGCGCAGCCCAGCAGCGGCACGGCAAGCTTAACGGTCTGGCGGATGGCGGTCTTTTTGCCCAGCGCGCCGGTGATGATGGTGGCGTAGCCAGTGATGGGGCTTGCGCCGTCCGGCAGGGCGATCATCATCACGAGACCGCCGAGGATCAGCGCCACGACAATGGAGGCAAGGCGGATGCACCAGACCTTCCACGGCTCCATCATGTCGCGCTTGGCGAGACGGATCAGGGGTACTTTATTCTCGTTATGCATGAACTGCCTCCTCCTTTCCGCCGCCAATGCGGGTCATCATCAGGCCGATCTCTTCTTTGGTGGTGGTGCGGGCGTCCACAATGCCGCTGACCTTGCCGCCGCAGAGGACGAGGATGCGGTCGCACAGCTCCAGCAGCACGTCCAGATCCTCGCCGACGAAGATAACGGCCACGCCCTTCATCTTCTGCTCGGTCATGAGGTTGTAGATGGTGTAAGAGGTGTTGATGTCCAGGCCGCGCACAGCGTAGGCAGACATCAGCACGTTCGGCGCGGAAGCGATCTCGCGCCCGACCAGCACCTTCTGTACATTGCCGCCGGACATACGGCGCACGGGAAATTCCGTGCTGGGGGTCACGACCTCAAGCTCCTTCCAGATGCTCATGGCAAGCTCGTTGGGATCCTTGCGGTTGACGAACACGCCCTTGCCCTTCTTCCACGAGCGGAGCATCATGTTGCCCGTCATGCCCATCGAGCCGACCAGGCCCATGCCCAGGCGGTCCTCGGGAACGAAGGCGAGCGCCACGCCGGATTTTTTGATCTGCATGGGCGTCTTGCCGACAAGCTCGGACTCTGCCGCGCCCTCGGGCGTGTAGCGAATGCTGCCCTCGGCGACGGGATAGAGACCGGCGATGGACTCGAGCAGCTCGCGCTGACCGCTGCCGGCGATGCCCGCAACGCCAAGGATCTCGCCGCCCATGGCGGTAAAGGACACATGGTCGAGCCGGGCGACGCCTTCGCCGTCAAAGCAGGTGACGCCGTCAAGCGTCAGGCGCGGGACAGGATGCTCGTAGCGCGGGCGGTCGATATTCAGCGTGACGGCGTGGCCGACCATCATGTCGGTCAGCGCCTGGGGATTGGTCTCGGCGGTGTTGACGGTGCCGATGTACTGCCCCTTGCGCAGCACGGCGACCTTGTCGGAAAGGGACATGACCTCGTGCAGCTTGTGGGTGATGATGACGATGGCCTTGCCGTCAGCGCGCATATTGCGCAGCACGTTGAAGAGCTTTTCCGTCTCCTGCGGGGTGAGGACGGCGGTCGGCTCGTCCAGGATCAGCGTGTCCGCGCCGCGGTAGAGGACCTTGACGATCTCGACCGTCTGCTTCTGGGAGACGGACATATCGTAAATCTTCTTTGCGGGGTCGATGTCGAAGCCGTAGCGGTCGCAGATCTCCTTGACCTTCGCATTGGCGGCCTTGATGTCGAGCTTGCCCGGCTCGTCGAGGCCGAGGACGATATTCTCCGCCGCGGTGAACACATCGACAAGCTTGTAGTGCTGGTGGATCATGCCGATGTGATTATCGAAGGCGTCCTTCGGCGAGCGGATGGAGGTGAGTACGCCGTTGACATAGATCTCGCCCTCATCGGGGAAGTAGATGCCGGCAAGCATGTTCATCAGCGTAGTTTTGCCGCTGCCGTTTTCGCCGAGCAGGGAGAGGATCTCGCCGCGGTTGATGGTCAGGTCGATGCTGTCGTTTGCAACGACCTTGCCGAAGCGCTTGGTGATGTGTCTGAGTTCAACTGCACATTTGTTGTCCAAGGTTCTGTCATCCTTTCTTTCTAAGGCTGCAGCCACCTTACCGGAGAAAAGGGAGAGGCTCCGATAAATGTCTGATTATTCAACATCTATCATAACATGATTCGACAGGGATGTAAATGAAAAAGCTATCGGCGAATCCATCAAAAGTACTGCGGAAAAAATGGGAAAATCAACAAAAAGTTTGATGGCCTTACTTTTTTTCTGGAAAAGTTGCAAAAAGAGAGAGCTGCCCGCAGGCAGCTCTCTCAGGAATGTACAGAGCGTTGACTTAGAACGCGGAGTTCAGCCACTCGATGCCGTCGATCTGGATGGCGAAGTAAGGAGCGGACTGGAAGTAGGACTCGTGGAAGGCGCCGTCGAACACGGCCTGCTCGGAGTCGGGGGTGAAGTCGCCGTCGGTGTCGAGCGCAAACGCGGAGGTCAGCGCCTCGCCGTTTACGGTGAAGGTGGAGGTGTCGAACACCTGGATGGAGCCGTCCTTCAGGCCGGCCTCGACCTCGGTGAGCTTTTCAGCGGTGCCGGGAGCGGCGATGGCCTCGTTCAGCGTCGTCAGAACAACGCTGCCGTCAGCATAGCCCTTGCAGAAGTCCTGATCGAATTCCTGACCGTTGGCAACAGCCTCGATGGCATAGACGAAGTACGGGGTCCAGTCGATGCGGCAGCCAATGATGGAGGCCTCGGGAGCAACGCCGGTCATGTCGTTGTTGTAGCCGGTGTGGAACGCGCCCTTGGACTGCGCCATGGTGGCGGGGGTGGTGTTGTCGGAGTGCTGGGAGATGATCTTGCAGCCGAGGTCGCACAGGGCGGACGCGGCGTTGGATTCCTCAGTGGCGTCGGACCAGGAGCCGACGAACTGGACCTTCATGGTCGCGCTCGGGCAGACGGAGCGGGCGCCCAGGAAGTAGGAGGTCATACCGGAGATGACTTCGGCAAAGGAGTACGCGCCAACGTAGCCGATGACAGCCTCTTCGGGCTTGATGGTGCCTTCGTCGATGAGCTGCTGGAGCTTCATACCGGCGGCAACACCGGCGAGGTAACGGCCCTCGTAGATGTTGGCAAAGGCGTTGTGGGTGTTGGCAAGGTCATCGCCCCAAGAACCCTGGTTGGTGCAGCCGACAAACTGGATCGCGGGATAGTCGGGAGCGACCTTGAGCATGAACGGCTCGAAGCCGTAGGAGTTGTTGAAGATGATCTCGCAGCCTTCTTCAGCCAGCTCGATGTTGGCGTCCTCGCAGGTGGAATCTTCGCCGATGTTGTACTTGACGACCCACTCAACGTTGATGCCCTTGGCGGCAAGCTCTTCCGTGGCGGCTTCCTTGCCGCGGATAAAGTTGTAGGTGTAGCCCTGGTCGTTTTCGTCACCGATGCAGATCAGGCCGACCTTGACGGTTTTGACCTCATCGGTGGTCTGCTGATCGTCGTTGCCGGGGGTCTCGTCCTCGGCCTTGTCGCCGCAGGCAACGAGGGACAGAACCATAATGACGGACAGCAGGATCGCAAGAAGCTTCTTCATGTGGTAAATCCTCCTTAATAGTTGGCAAGCCCCTGAAGGGACAATACCTTTAAACAATATCATACAGAATTTTCAAGAAAAACGCAACGGGGCAAAATCAAAAATGAATCGAAAAGTTTACCAAAAAAATGAAAGTATTTTAAGCATTAGGGAGAAATTCCAAAAAAATCGTCAGGAAATCAAACAAAAGGTTTGCCCGCATGGGCAAACCTTTTGTTTGTGTTGTACGGAATGTTTGGCGCTTATGAGTGGAAAGGACTTACATCTGCACGCGGGTGCCGGTCTTGCCCTCGATGCCCTCAGCTGCCTTTTCCAGCAGCGTGATGAGCGCGGTGCGTCCGCTCTTGGATTCTGCAAACGACATGGCGGCCTGAACCTTCGGCAGCATGGAGCCGGGGGCAAACTGCTTCTCATCGATATACTTGCGCGCCTCGTCCGGCGTCAGGGTGTCAAGACCCTTCTGGTCGGGCTTGCCGAAGTTGATGGCGACCTTTTCAACGGCGGTCAGGATGACAAGCATATCGGCATCGAGCAGCTCTGCGAGCTTGGCGGAGGCAAAATCCTTGTCGATGACGGCGGGCGTGCCGTAAAGCTTGCCGTCCTTGCGGACAACGGGGATACCGCCGCCGCCGACCGTGATAACGACCGTGCCGTTGTCAACGAGCGCCTTGACGGTGTTCTTCTCAATAACGTCGATGGGCTTGGGGGAGGGGACGACCTGGCGGTAGCCGCGACCGGCGTCCTCAACCATGGTGTAGCCCTTCTCGGCAGCGATGCGGTCAGCGGTCTCCTTGTCGTAGAACGCGCCGACGGGCTTGGTGGGATGCTGGAAGGCGGGGTCGGCTTCATCAACGAGGACCTGCGTCACGACGGTTGCAACGTCCTTGTTCATGCCGCGGGAGGCAAGCTCGTTGCCGATGGCGTTCTGCAGGTGGTAGCCAATATAGCCCTGGCTCATCGCGCCGCACTCGGGGAAGGGCATATCGGACTTGATGGCCTTGGCCTCGGCGGCGGTGGCCATGCCGAGGTTGATCATGCCGACCTGCGGGCCGTTGCCGTGGGCGATGATGACCTCGTTGCCCTGCGCGATGAGGTCAACGATGGGCTTCGCGGTCTCGGTGACGAGGGCGAGCTGCTCATAGGGGGTGTTGCCCAGCGCGTTGCCGCCCAGGGCGATGACAATTCTCTTGCTCATAATGACTATCTCTCCTTGTAGATATGATGATTTGGAATTTCTCTTATTGCCAAAAAAAGCGGCAGAGCCGCTTTTTTTGAAGTTGTCCGGGGTGCGGGGGGGATCAGAACATCTTGCGCTCGGCGTCGGACTTGTCCATCTCCATCAGGGCGCGGACGGGATCCTTGACCTGGGCGAGGAAGATCATTGCAGCGATGATATAGGGCTTGTAGGAGGCCTGCTTGTACAGGGGGACGATATAACGGTCGAACACGCTGTTGTCCACCTCGCCCTCGGGGCAGGAAAGGCCGGAGATATCGGCGGGCAGGCAGTGCAGATAGAGCGCCTTGCCGTCCTTCGTGAGCTTCATCATCTCTTCGGTGCAGGCCCAGTCCTTATGCTCGGCGTTCTGCGCAAGGAGCTTTTTCTCCAGCGCGTCAATACCGGCCTTGTCGCCGGCCTGATAAAGCTTCGTGCGCTCTTCCATGGCCTTGAACGGCGCCCAGGACTTGGGATAAACGATGTCGGCGTCCTTGAAGGCTTCCTTCATGTCGCTGCACTTGCTAAAGCTGCCGCCGGTGGCAGCGGCGTTCTTTTTGGCGATCTCCTCGACCTCGGGCATGACCTCGTAGCCCTCGGGGTGGGCAAGGGTAACGTCCATGCCGAAGCGGGTGAACAGGCCGATCACGCCCTGCGGAACGGAGAGGGGCTTGCCGTAGCTGGGGGAGTAGGCCCAGGTCATGGCGACCTTCTTGCCCTTGAGGTTTTCCACGCCGCCGAAGTAATGGATGATGTGCAGCATATCGGCCATGCACTGCGTCGGGTGATCGACGTCGCACTGGAGGTTCACAAGCGTCGGGCGCTGCTCGAGAATGCCGTCGCGGTAGCCCTCTTCGAGCGCGTCCATGAAGGTCTTCTGATACTTGTGGCCCTCGCCGATGAACATATCGTCGCGGATGCCGATAACGTCGGCCATGAAGGAAACCATGTTCGCCGTTTCGCGCACGGTCTCGCCGTGGGCGATCTGGCTCACCTTTTCGTCAAGCACCTGCTCCTCAAGGCCGAGCAGGTTGCAGGCGGAAGCGAAAGAGAAACGGGTGCGGGTGGAGTTGTCGCGGAAGATCGAGATGCCGAGGCCGGAGTTGAAGACCTTGGTGTTCTTGTTGCGCTCGCGCAGGTCGCGCAGCGCGTCGGCCACGGTGAAGACCGCGTCGATCTCCTCGTCGGTCTTGTCCCAGGTCCAGTAAAAATCGTTCTTGTACATATTGTTGATGTGCAGGGTCTCAAGGTGGCGTGCCAGTTCAACCGTCTTGCTCATGGTGAGAGTTCTCCTTTATCTTGTAGTATGGTAAAAATTGTTTGAAATATTTGCGCCGCGCACTGAAAGCCTTCTCAAAAATGGGCCTGCGCGTTTTTGAAGTAGTTAGAAGTAGTTATTTGATGTCGTTCCCCGTCAGTTCCTGGCGGAAACTCGTGGCGGACTCGTCCTTGCTGCCGGGCTTGTAAAGGCCGGGGACGGCGGCATAGAGCGCCGCGCAGGTGACGAGATCCTGCTTCCAAGTGATCTCGTTGGGGGCGTGCGCCTGGGACTCGGCGCCCGGGCCGAAGCCGACGCAGGGGATGCCGTAGCGGCCCTGAATGGAAACGCCGTTGGTGGAGAAGGTCCACTTGTCAGTCAGGGGACGGCCGGCGCGGGTGGACATCGCCTTCTCATCCGCGCCGATGCGCTCAGCGCCCCACAGGGCGTGATGCGCGTCAACAAGCGCCTGCACGTGGGGAGCGGACTCCTTGTTGATCCAGGTGGGGAAGAAGCACTCGGTCTCGTAAACGTGACCGGTCCACGCCGGACGGTCGTACATGTACATGCTGACCTTGACGTCCTTGGCGTACTTCCTGCACGCGGGCAGGTCTTCAATTTCCTTCAGGCAGGACTGGTACGTTTCGCCTGCGGTCATGCGGCGGTCGATGGAAATGGCGCAGGAGTCGGCAACGGCGCAGCGGGAGGGAGAGGTGTAGAAGATCTGGCTGGTGGTGCAGGTGCCGCGGCCAAGGAAGCGCGCGTCCTCCCAGTGTTCAGGATTATACTTCGGGTCGAGCATCTTGACAAGCCCCTTGATCTCCTTGTCGTCAGCCGCGTCGTTCTCGTTCAGGTCGCGCACGTTGAGCAGAACCTCGGCCATCTTGTGGATGGCGTTATCGCCGCGCTCGGGTGCGGAGCCGTGGCAGGAGACGCCGTGCATATCCACGCGGATCTCCATGCGGCCGCGGTGGCCGCGGTAGATGCCGCCATCGGTCGGCTCGGTGGAGATGACGAACTCGATCTGATTCCTTGCGTCCTCGGGACCCTTGAAATATTCGTTCACGATGGACTGCCAGCACATACCGTCGCAGTCCTCCTCCTGCACGGAGCCGACGACCATGATCTTGTAGCCCTCGGGGATGAGACCGAGATCCTTCATGATCTTTGCGCCGTAAGCGGCGGCGGCCATGCCGCCCTCCTGGTCGGAGCCGCCGCGGCCGTAGATGACCTTCTCGTCCTCGTAGCCCTCGTAAGGATCGTTGGTCCAGTTGTCGCGGTTGCCGATGCCGACGGTGTCGATGTGGGAATCGATGGCAATGATGCGGTCGCCCGAACCCATCCAGCCGATGACGTTGCCGAGCTGGTCGATCTCGACCTTGTCGAAGCCGAGCTTTTCCATCTCGTCCTTGATGCGCATCACAACGCCCTTTTCCTCGCAGCTCTCGCTGGGGATGGCGATCATGTCGCGCAGGAAGCGGGTCATGTCGGGACCGTAGGCGGCAGCAGCCTTTTTGATTGCTTCAAAATCCATGGTTGACCTCCGTAAAAAGATGATGATGTTGATAATCACAGAATTAAACATCTCGTATACTGTCCTTATCATATCATAAGTAGCAGAGAAGTCAAACAAAAAATTTGAAATGCTAAATATTTTTTTGAAAAAATGATTGCAATCTTTTTGATTTATGATATCATGGGAAATGAGATATCAGGAGAAGAGGAGGGGATAGACCATCGAAGCCGCAATGCAGAAAGCCCTGGAGCAGGTCGCAAAGGGAATCGCTGCAACATTTGGCAGCAGCTGCGAGGTCGTGATCCACGATGTTGGCGCAAAGCATCCCGAGCATTCCATCGTTGCCATCGAAAACGGACACGTTACCGGGCGCAAGGTGGGTGACGGCGCATCGCACGTTGTACTCGAGCAGGTGCGCCAGCTGGATGCGCAGCCGGAGGACCATCTGAGCTACCTGACAAAAACGCCGGACGGAAAGATACTCAAGTCCTCCACGATGTACATCCGCGGAAGAAGCGGCAAGGTAGCGGCGATCCTCGGCGTCAATTACGATATTTCATCGCTTTTGATGGTGGAAAGCGCCGTGCATGAGCTGACCGACACGCGGGATCATTCGCAGAGCGAGCCGGAAAAGATCGTGAATGTGAACGACCTTCTCGATGAGCTGATCGCGCAGTCCGTTGCGCTTGTGGGAAAGCCCGTTGTTCTGATGAACAAGGACGATAAGATGCGCGCTATTGGCTTCCTCAGCCAGAACGGGGCGTTTCTCGTGACCAAATCCGGCGACAAGATCGCCAAATACTTCGGCATATCCAAATACACACTATACTCATATATCGACAAACAACAGGAGGAGAAGTAACCATGGGCAAAATCGATCTGACCATCAACAAAACCGGCCTTGCGCACAATATCCAGAAGGCCAAGGAAAACAATGTCATCATCCCGACCATCGCGCAGATGCAGCACCCCGAGACCATCCCTGAAAAGATCCAGGAAAAGCTCAAGGGCGTGGGCCTTTGGGATGTGAATCCCCTTAACCTCTTCCGCATTACCTGGAAGAATGAGGCCAAGGAGACCGGCGGTCTCTATCAGGCCGTTCCCAACTATGTCGAGATCCCCTCTGAGCTGTCCGGCGTGAAGTGCCGCATCCTCGCCATGGCGGGCAAGTGGTTCCCCACCGGCTGCCATAAGGTCGGCGCGTCCTTCGGCTGCCTTGCCCCGCGCCTCGTGACCGGCCAGTTCGACGCCGATTATCATCACGCCGTGTGGCCCTCCACCGGCAACTACTGCCGCGGCGGCGCGTTCAATTCCAAGCTTCTCGCCGTTGACTCCGTTGCCATCCTTCCCGCCGAGATGAGCAAGGAGCGCTTCGACTGGCTCAGCAAGATCGCCGGCCAGGTCATCGCTACCCCGGGCTGCGAGTCCAACGTCAAGGAAATCTTCGACAAGACGTGGGAACTCAAGCAGGATCCCAGCATGATGATCTTCAACCAGTTTGAAGAGATGGGCAACCCGCTGTGGCACTACAACGTCACGGGCTACGCCCTTGCCGACCTCTTCGAGGCCGTGAAGAAGCCCGGTCAGCGTCTGGCGGGCGCGTGCTTCACCTCCGGCTCCGCCGGTACGATGTCGGCGGGCGACCTGCTCAAGGAGCGCTATCCCGGTCTCAAGCTCGGCGTGGGCGAAGCGCTGCAGTGTCCCACCATCCTCAACAACGGCTTCGGCGGCCACCGCATCGAGGGCATCGGCGACAAGCACATCCCCTGGATCCACAACGTGAAGAACACCGACATGGCCATCGCCATCGACGACGAGGACTCCCAGCGCCTGCTGCGCCTGTTCAACACGAAGGACGGCCAGAAGTACCTCAAGGAGGAGCTGAAGCTCTCCGATGAGCTGATCGAGAAGCTGACCTGGCTCGGCATCTCCGGTATCGCCAACGTGCTGTGCTGCATCAAGATGGCCAAGTACTACGAGCTGACGGAGGACGACGTTCTTTGCACCGTTCTGACCGACTCTGCCGTCATGTATCAGTCCCGCATCGAGGAACTCAACGAGATGCACGGCGCTTACAACGCCGAGGAAGCCCGCCTCGACCACAACCTGCATATGCTCGGCCTCAAGACCGACAATATGCTCGAGCTGACCTACAACGACCGCAAGCGCATCCACAACCTCAAGTATTACACCTGGGTCGAGCAGCAGGCGCGCGACGTCAAGGATCTCAACGCGCTCTGGTACGACACCAAGGGAACTTGGGACGCCGTTCACGCGCAGGCTGCCGAGCTCGATGAGCTTATCAACGAGTTCAACGAGGCCACCGGCCTTCTCAAGGCGCTCTAAGCGATCCATCCATAACAGTGCCGGAGGGCGGGCGATACGCCCGCCCTCCGATTTTCAAAAGGAGGAGCATCATGCTCAAAAACGTCAAATGCGCCCGCTGCGTCAAGTGCGGCAGGGAATACGAGGCGGCGCCGAACCTTACGAACTGCGCGTGCGGCGGCATCCTCGATATCATCTATGATTACGATTATATCAAGAAAAACCTGACGAAGGAAAAGCTCAAGACCCGCCCGAACACGATGTGGCGCTACCGCGAGCTGCTGCCCGTTGAGGAGACCACGCCCGACACGCCGCTGCGCGTGGGCTGGAGTCCGCTCTATGAGGAGCCGCGCCTTGCCAGGCAGCTCGGCCTCAAAAAGCTCTGGGTCAAGGACGACGGGCAGAATCCGACGGCGTCCCTGAAGGACCGCGCCTCCGCCATGGCGGTCGCCAAGGCGGGCGAGGCGGGCGCGAAGATCATCGCCTGCTCGTCCACGGGCAACGCCGCGAGTTCTCTTGCAGGCAACGCCGCCGCCGCAGGCCTCAAGACCTTCATCTTCGTCCCCGAGCGCGCGCCCAAGGGCAAGGTCGCGCAGCTGATGACCTTCGGCGCAAACGTCATCTCCGTCAAGGGCAACTATGAAGAGACGTTTGAGCTTTCCAAAAAGGCCATCGATAAGTGGGGCTGGTACAACCGCAACGCAGCCATCAACCCGTACCTGTCTGAGGGCAAGAAGACCGTCTCGCTTGAGATCGCCGAGCAGCTGGGCTGGCAGATGCCGGACTACCTCGCCATCTCCGTCGGCGACGGCTGCACCATCGCGGGCGTATGGAAGGGCCTGAAAGATCTGTACGCCATCGGCTTTATCGATAAGCTCCCGCGCCTGATCTCCGCGCAGGCCGAGGGCTGCCACCCGATCAACCGCGCCATCGCGGAGAACAAGCCCTGGGAGCCGATGGAGGAGAACACGCTGGCCGACTCCATCGCCGTCGGCGTGCCGCGCAACGCGGACAAGGCGCTCATGGCGATCCGCGAGTCGAACGGCATCGTCGTGAACGTGACGGACGAGGAGATCATGGTGGCGCAGAAGCTGCTGGGCATGACCTGCGGCGTGTTCGGCGAGCCTGCGGGCGTCACCGGCACGGCGGCGGTCAAGAAGCTCTGCGAGCAGGGCGTTCTCGGCGAGAACGACACGGTCGTCTCCGTCGTGACGGGCAACGGCCTTAAGGACGTTGCCAACGCCATCAAATTCTGCGGCGAGCCGATGAGCCTGCCGAACGACCTTGACCTGCTGGTCGAGGAATTCGACAGGCGCGGCATCAGGACGGAAGCGTAACAGAAAAAAGGGAAAGGTCCGCGAGCTTACGGCTCGCGGACCTTTTGTCATACGATGTATTTTTTGACCACGGGGATCTGATGCAGCAGCGCCGAGACCGCCATGGAAGCGGCGAACACGATGACCGCCAGCAGCGGCACGGAGAAAAAGGCGTTGCAGAAAAAGGTGTCGATACCGAAGCGCCCCAGCAGCTCTATGACCATCGGATGAACGAGGTAAACGCCGAAGCTGTATTTCGACAGCCTGCCAAGAATGCCGAGCGACCGCTCGCCCATCTTCGGAAAATTCAGATGCTGCTTGGCAAAAACGAAGATCGGAACGCTGGTGAACAGCACGTTGAGCGAGTTATAGTTGTAAAAGGCGTCGCTCGGCGCGCCCTGCGCTCTGGAAAGGACGACGGGGGCGGCTATGGAGAAAAGAAGGGCCGCTGCGCCGATGCAGTAAAGAACGGTCTCCTCCCTGCGGCTGAATTCCCTGCGGCTGAGATAATATCCGCCGATGAAATAAACGGTAAGACCAAGCGGAAAATAGCAGTAGGTGCGCTGAATGACGGTGCGGAGGATCTCGCTGGCCTGCGGCAGGGCAAAGGAGCAGAAAAAGGCGGCCTGCGGAAGAAGAAACGTGAAAATAAATGCCAGCAGCAGAAAATATCGCATGAGCTTCTCGCTTTGAACAATGGGGCGCAGCAGCGGAATGAGCAGATAGAGTCCCGCAATCATAAAGAGGAACCACATGTGATAATGGCCTGTGAAAAAGCGGAAAAGGACCTCGTCCCACGTGATGCCGTAAAGGGCGCGCACGAAGAGCGCGTAAGCCGCCGACCAGAATGCGAACGCTATGGCAATGCGCAGCAGGTACTTTTTCAAGATGGTCCGGATGTCGAGTTCCCGTCTCAAAAACAGAGCGCCGCTGATCATCACAAACACAGGAACGGACCATTTGCCCGTGGCGCAGTAGAGATTGAAGGCGAACCACGCGCGTGAGCTGACGTCAACATCAAGCCAATGCTGCGCCGAAAGATGCACGGCGACGACAAAAAAGATCGCAGCAATGCGGAGAATGTCGTAATAGATCACGCGCCGGGAGGAAAAGCGTTCCATAGACATCGTTCACACCTGCCTTTCTGCCGCTCCGACGGAGGTGTCCTCCGCGGCGGGAGCGGGCGCCTTGCCGGTATCAGGCGCGGGCGGCTCTGCCGTATGCTGTGCGGCGGCTTCCGCCGCTTCGGCAAGCACCTCGGCGCGGCCTTCCTCGCGCGCCTGCGCCACGGCCTGCTCCTGCGCCTTTTCCGCGCGGGCGTGCTCGCGCTCTACCATGCGCCGGGCGTGCCTGCTTTGCAGCTTGAACGCAAGGCGCAGCACGAGGATCAGCACGACAACGGCGATGCCGAGCCAGCTCCAGAACTTGAGTGCGAAGAGCGTTTTGAGCGTCCAGTACTTTGCCTGCAATCCGAGGAAGCAGAAGAGGATGGAAACGGCCAGCGCCGCGCCGAACAGCAGCACCCACAGCACCGACCTGACGGCGCTGCGCCTGCGCACGCGCAGGTGCGCGATCAGAAACAGCACGCTCAGCAGAAAGAACGCAGGAAACTGCGCAAATAAAATTTCCCTCAGATCCATAACCTGCCTCACAGTGCGCATTTGCCGCGCCTCAGGTATTCGCCCGTCCTGCCGCCGACGACCCTGCCGCCGTCCACCTGGAGCTGACCGCGCAGGTAGACCTTTGAAACGCCGCCGCTCGTGCGGAAGCCTTCAAACGGCGTGTAGCCCGCCTTCGAGAGCAGCTCTGCGCCGCACAAAATATGGCTTGCGCCCGGATCATAAACAACAATGTCGGCGTCGCTGCCCGCAGCGATGACGCCCTTGCGGGGAAAGAGGCCATAGAGCTTTGCGGGGTTTTCACTCAGCGCGCGGCAGACGCCCGCAAGAGACAGCTTCTTTTCGTTTTCCGCGATCGTATAGACGACCTCGCCGCGCGTTTCCACGCCCGGAAGCCCACCGGGGATTCTCGTGAAGTCGTCGCGGCCCGCGTCCTTCTGTTCGAGCGTAAAGGAGCAGTGGTCGGTCGAGATGGTCTGCACCTCGCCGCGCCGCAGCGCCTTCCACAGCGCCTCGCTGTCCGCCTTCGTGCGGATGGGCGGCGCGCAGACGAAGCGTGCGGCAGAGGAATAGTCGGGATCGTAGTAAACGCTGTCCTCCAGCGCAAGATACTGCGGGCAGGTCTCTACATACACGGTCTGCCCGCGGCGGCGCGCCGCCGCGATCTCGTCAAGCGAGGCTTTGTTCGTGGTGTGTACGATAATGACCGGCGCATCCGCCGCCTGCGCGATGCGCAGCAGGCGCGCGACTGCCTCGGCTTCCAGATAATCAGGGCGCGCCAACGGGTGCGAGGCAACGTCCGCACCCAGACCGCTCTCCTTCAGCTCGGCGATGCGCGCATCAATGACGCCTGCATTTTCGCAATGCACGCCCGCGATGCCGCCGCGCGCCTTCAGCGCCTTGAGCGCGCGGTAGACCGCGCCATCGCCGATCATCATGGCGGGGTAGGTGAGGTACATCTTAAAGGACGTGATGCCGGCGGCAAACATACCGTCCAGCTCGGCTTCGATGCTCTCGTTCCAATCATCGATGGTCATATGGAATCCATAATCGCAATAGCATTTATCATCCGCTTTTTTGTGCCAGAGTGCAAGCCCGTGGGCAAGCGATTCGCCCTTGTTGGGGCAGGCAAAGTCGATGACCGTCGTCGTGCCGCCGCGGATGGCGCTGCGGCTGCCGCTTTCAAAGTCGTCGGCGGTCGTGGTGTTGCACACGTCAAGGTCGAAGTGCGTGTGGGCGTCGATAAAGCCGGGGAAGAGCAGGCAGCCCGACACATCGACGACCTCGCTCTGCGCGGCGAGCGCGGGGGGGATGTGGCCGACGCGCGCGATCTTCTCGCCGTCGATGAGGACGTCGGCGCGGCGGCTGCCGCGTCCGCTTACGACAAATCCACCCCTGAGCAGCGTTTTCATACAGAAATCACTCCTTATCAGAAAAAACAATGTTCCAAGTTAAAGCCAGCATAGCATAATTCGAGAGAGAATTCCATACGTCGGAGCGAAAAAGTATAAATTGTCCAAAAGCGACAAGATTCTTTTGGAAAATTCAGAAGAATGCTGACTTGAGAAAAAATACACGGCACGATACAATAAGTTCATAATCCATTCTGGCATACTTTGCTCGGATGCGGTCTCGGCATACTTTCGAAAGATGGAAGCGAAGGCGTGCGCGGCGGCAGAGAGTAGGGAGCCGAATGAAAAAATGAGGAGGAAAAACAATATGCGCAAGTTTTTATCCGTTCTGCTTGCACTGGCCATGGTATTTTCTCTTACCGTGACCAGCTTTGCGGCAGAGGAGCCGGCCGCTGCGGAGGCAGGCGAGATGACTGGCAAGACCGTCATCCTGCACACGAACGACGTCCACGGCGCGATTGAGGGCTATGCCTACATCACCGCCCTCAAGGCCGACTACGAGGCCAAGGGAGCCGAGGTCATTCTTGTTGACGCCGGCGACTACAGCCAGGGTACGACCTATGTCAGCACCACCAAGGGCGCTGATGCAGTCACCATGATGAATGCTGCGGGCTACGATATTGTCACGCTCGGCAACCATGAGTTCGACTATGGCTACGCCCAGCTCAAGGACAACATGACCAAGGCGAACTTCAAGGTTCTCTGCGCCGATGTTTACAAGGAAGACGGCACGCCCATCTTCGACGCCAACTACACCTACACCACCAAGTCCGGTGTGAAGGTCGGCTTCTTCGGCATGGAAACGCCTGAGACCCAGACCAAGACCAACCCCGCGCTCATCAAGGGCCTGAAGTTCGACACCGATCTCAAGGCGGTTGCGGAAAAGCAGGTCGAGGCGCTCAAGGATGCCGACATCGTCATCTGCCTGGCGCATCTTGGCGTTGACGCCGAGTCTGAACCCTATCGCTCCACCGATCTGTACGCTGCCGTCAAGGGCATCGACTTCATCATCGACGGTCACTCTCACACCGTGATGACCAAGGGTGAAAAGGGCGAACCCATCCAGTCCACCGGTACGGCCTTCGCCAACATCGGCGTGATCGTTATCGACGACGCCACCAAGAAGATCGAGAGCAACTCCCTCTTCGAGATCAAGGAAGACACTGCCAAGGACGAGACGGTCGCCGCTGCGGCGAAGGTTATCGTTGACCGCGTTAACAAGGAATACGGCGCGGTGTTCGCCAAGAGCCTGGTCGAGCTGAACGGCGCGAAGGCGCCCAACGGCAACCGCGACGTTGAGACCAATAATGGCGATCTGATCACGGATGCCATGGTCTGGAAGGTCCTGCAGAACAAGGACGGCCTGACGGTCGATGAGGACCATGTGGTCGCCATTACCAACGGCGGCGGCATCCGCGCGGCTATCAAGGCCGGCGATGTGACCAAGAAGGACATCAACACCGTTCTGCCGTTCGGCAATACGGTCGCAGTCGTTTACGTTACCGGCGAGCAGCTGCTGGAAGCGCTTGAAGCGTCCACCTATTGCACGCCCGGCGCTGTGGGCGGCTTCCCGCAGGTCTCCGGCATCAACTTCACCATCCGCACCGGCAAGGATTACGATGCCAACAAGGACACCTATCCCGGCTCCACCTATTATGGCCCGGCTTCCATCAACCGCGTGACCATCAACAGCATCAACGGCAAGGAGTTCAAGACCAATGAGATCTACGCCGTTGTGACGAACAACTTCTGCGCCGCCGGCGGCGACACCTACTATGCCTTTGCTGCCGCTTCCGCTCAGTTCGATACCGGCATCCCTCTGGACGAGGCTGTGATGGAATACGTTACCACCGAACTCAAGGGCGTCATCGGCGAGAAGTATGCCGCCCCGCAGGGCCGCATCAGCTACTTCAACCCCTTCTCCGATGTGAAGACGACGGCCTGGTACTTCAACTACATGATCAACCTCTATGAGGACGGCGTGATCGCCGGCACCTCCGCCACCACTTACGATCCCAGCGCTTCCCTGACCTGGGGCGCTGCGCTCAAGCTCCTGCTCGTCAGCCACGGCGACCTCAAGGCTGAGGACGCCACCGGTGCCGACTGGCTGAAGAACACCCTCGCCAAGGCGGTCGAGCTGGGTCTCGCGCCTGAGGATGTGGACGGCAAGGCTCTGATCACCCGCCTCGCGTTCTGCCAGACCGCTGCCAAGCTCAACAAGCTGGAAGAGTCCAAGAACGACAGCATCTTTACCGACTGCAAGGACGGCTACGTCATGGCGCTCGTTGACGCCAAGGTTATTACCGGCATGACCGAGAATACCTTTGAACCCGAAGCGCTGCTGACCCGCGCGCAGATCGCCAAGATCATCTATCAGCTCAATCTGATCGAGAAGTAAATCAAGGCGAAGCATTGCCAAACGATCAAAAGCGGACTCCGCACCGACAGGCGCGGAGTCCGCTTTTTGCGGGGAAAGACATAGGCGCGGCGGGAAAACCGGGGAAATAGAAAAGGGGACTGGCGCATCGCGCCAGTCCCCTTTGGCCGTTCGGATAGGGCTGCCGGACTTATGCGAAGAGGTAACTGTACTTGTCGCGTACAGTAAGGATCAGCGTCTCCAGCTCGACCGGCAGGTCGTTGTCGCAGGAGCCGAGATCATAGTCCCTGACCTCGCCCTCGTAACGCAGGCGGATTCTGTCGTCTTCCTCAAACAGCACGCCCTCGTTCTCGCTCTCGTCCATATCTTCCTTCGTCTGGAAGAGGGTGAACTTGTCGTGGCAGGGTTCGCTGGCGTAGGGGCAGAACTGCGTGCAGTTGCCGCATTCGTTGCACATCTTGTCGATGTGAACGATCTCGTGCGAGCCGTCCGCCATCTTGATGACGACGTTCGCGCGGTTCGGGCAGGAATCGACGCAGTTTTCGCACACGGTGGAACACTGCAGGCAGCGCTCGCCGTCGCAGACGCACCTGCTTGCCATCGAGAGGATGCCCTTCTTGGCCTGCGCGTCAAACTCGGTCACGTCGGCCTCGGCGGGGATATCATAGATGTGCGGGTGGCTGATGACGATCTCGGCAAAGCGCGCGGCGTCGGCAATGCCCTCGACCACGGTGGCGGGGCCGCGGTGCGCGTCGCCCGCGCAGTACACGCCGGGAACATTTGTCTCAAATGCGGGTCCCTTGCGCTCCATCTCGATGCCGTTGGCGGCCATGAGTTCGGCGTCCACCTGCTCGCCGACGGCGGAGATGACCATGTCGCAGGGAATGGAGAACTGCTCGCCGGACTTGACGGGGCTGCGGCGGCCGGTCTCGTCCGGCTCGCCAAGGATCATCCTGTCGCACAGAAGCTGGCCGCGGCTCTGCTTCACGGGCGCCGCCAGCTCAACGAATTCCACCCCCTCGTCGATGGCGAGCTGGAGTTCGTGTTCATCGGCAGGCATAAACTTCTTCGTGCGGCGATAGAGGATGGTCGCGTGTGCGCCCATGCGCTTTGCCACGCGCGCGGCGTCCATCGCGGTGTTGCCCGCGCCAACGACGACAATGTTGCCGCTCAGGCACGGCTTGACCTGCTTTTTCATGCGCTTCATCCACTCGATGACGCCCTGCACGTTGCCCTCAATATCGAGCTTGCCGGGCTTCCACGCGCCGGTGGCCATCAGGATGTGCGTATAGCCCATCTTCTTGAGTTCTTCCACAGACGGAGCGCTCTTGCCAAGCTTTACTTCAACGCCGTAGCACTCCATGAGCGCAACGTCCTTGTCGATAGCCTCGTCGCTGATGCGGAAGGCGGGGATGACGTAACGCGGCACGCCGCCGAGCTTGCGCTCACGCTCAAAGATCGTGGTGGGAACGCCCTCGCGGCCAAGGAAGTACGCCGCGGCGATGCCGGTCGGGCCGCCGCCGACGATGGCGGCCTTCTTGTCCTCAACGGGTTCGGGTACACGGAGCGACGCCATCAGGGCATTGTAGCCCTTTTCGGCGGCAAGGAGCTTCGTGTCGCGGATATGAACGGACTCATCGTAGAAGTTGCGCGAGCATTTTCCCTGGCAGCGGTGCGCGCAGATGGTGCCGGTGATGAACGGCAGGGCGTTCTTTTCGGTGATGAGCTTCAGCGCGGGGGCGTAGAGACCCTTGCGGCACAGCTCGAGATACTCGGGAATGTCCTGCTCGATGGGGCAGCCGCCCTTGCAGGGAGCCTCGAAGCAGTCGAGCAGCGGCACCTGCTCGCGGCTCTTGCGGGAGGGCAGGGGCTTGATGGGCTTGAGATGATGGAAATCGTGCAGGGCGGAGGCGGCGAGGTCGGAGATCGCGGCGGGATTGTTGCCCGCGAACGCGCGGTAGGGCATTTTCTCAACCTTTTCGACCATCTGGTGCAGGCGGTTGTAGCCGCCGGGCTTCAGAATGGTGGTGGCGACGGTGATGGGCCAGATACCGGCTGCGAACAGTCTGTCGCAGTTGAAGTAATCCGCGCCGCCCGCAAAGGAAATGCGCATTTTGCCGTTGAACTGGCGGGAGATGCGATTGCACATCTCAATGGTCAGCGGGAAGAGGCTGCGGCCGGACATATACATCTCGTCGTTCGGCAGCTCGCCGCGCGTGGTGTCTACGGGGAAGGTGTTGGAAAGCTTGAGACCGAACTCAAGGCCCTCCTTGTCCGCGAGCTTCTGCAGCCGCTCGAACATCGGCACGGCGTCCTCCCACTGGAGGTCCTCGTTGAAGTGGTGCTCATCAAACACGATGTAGTCATAGCCCATGGAATCGAGGATGCTGCGGGCAGTTTTGTAGCCGAGGATCGTCGGGTTGCACTTGACGAACGTGTGCAGGTGCTTTTCCTTCAGAAGATAGCTCGTGATGCGCTCAATCTCCTGCGGCGGGCAGCCATGGAGCGTGGAAACGGTGACGGAGCGGGAAACGTTCGGAGAGATCGAGGCGATAAAGTCCTTCTCCTCGGGGAACAGCTCGGTCAGGACCTTTTTGCACTCCTTGAACTGGGCGGTCTTGCTTGCGTCCATCATGTTGTTGATGTAGGTGTTGATCTTGCGGCCCTTGATGCCGTCAAGATCGTAACCAACGGACATATTGAAGACGAATCCGTCGGGATCGCCGAAACCGTAGACCTTGCTCATGATTTTGAGCGCACACCAGGCCTTGATGTACTCGTCCTGCGCCTGCGGAACGGTCAGCTCGGTGGACCATTCCTGGTTGTAGCCCTCATCGGCGGCGAGGATGCAGGGGCGGGGAACGCAGGCGGCAAGCTCGGCGCCGTCCATCTTCTGCACGGTCTTGACCTCGAAGAAGCGCGCGCCGGCGGCATAGGCGGCGATGATATTCTGCGCCAGCTGGCTGTTGGGGCCGGCGGCGGGGCCGAACGGCGTTTCGATGCGCTCGCCGAAGATGGGCAGGCTCCTGCCGTCGGCATGATAATGCTTATGAACGCCGAATACATCGCCGCACTGGGCGTATTCGGCCGTGACCCAGTTCATCAGAGAGTCGAACGGGATGGGATACATTTTTTCAGACATTGCTTTCTCTCCCTTTTCTTTGTAGTGTCCGGTTTAATATGTTCTGTGATTCAGCTCGCCCCAGAGCTTTTTCGCGGCTTCAAGGATGTGCGCGTTTTCGGCCTCCTCGTCGATGCCGACGAGCTGGCGGTCAAGCATCAGCACCTTGCCGGCGGCGATGGTCGTCTCAACCTGGCGGCCCGTCATGCCGAAGATCATGTGGCCGTCGATGTTCTCGTCGGAGAACGGGGTGAACGGCTTGTAGTCCATAACGATGATGTCCGCCGCCGCACCCGCTTTGAGTACGCCGAGCTGGTCGGGGAAATACTTCGCGCCGATCTTCGCATTGTTCTTGAAGAGCATATCCGTGACCTCGCACCAGCCGACATTCGGCAGGCAGTTCTGGCTGCGCTGGGAGCAGAGGGCGACCTTGAGGGACTCAAGCATATCGTTCGTGTAGGCGTCGGTACCCATGCCGAGCAGAATACCGCGCTTGTAAAGCTGAAGGACGGGGCAGATGCCGATGGCGTTGCCCATGTTGGATTCCGGGTTGTTCACGACCATCGTGCCGGTCTCCTTGATAATCTCCATCTCGGCGGTGTTGACGTGGATGCAGTGGCCGAGAATGGTTTTGGGGCCGAGAATGCCGTGGTCCTGCAAACGCTGGACGGGGCGGCGGCCGTAGTTCTGGAGGGAATCATACACATCGTTCATACCCTCGGACACATGGATGTGGTAGCCTGTGCGGCCGTTGTTGGCTGCGACCATGCGGTCGAACGTCTTGTCAGAAATGGTGAACAGCGCGTGTCCGCCGAACATCGCCGCGAGCATCGGGTCCTTGTTCTTCTCGCACTCAGTGATGAAATCGGCGTTCTCCTGAATGGCCTGTAAGCACTTCTCCTCGCCGTCGCGGTCGCTGACCTCATAGCACAGGCAGGAGCGAAGGCCCAGACGCTTGCTTTCTTCGGCGATCGTGTGGAGCGTGCCGGGGATCTCGCCGTAAGAGGCGTGATGGTCGAAGATCGTCGTCACGCCCTGCTTGATCGAGTCGATGTACAGCGCGGTGGCGGACGCTCTCGTGCCGTCCATCATCAGATGGCGGTCGATGGCCCACCACGTGCCGTCGAGGACTTCGTAGAAGTTCGTCGGATTGTTGCCGGCGATGGAAAGGCCGCGGGCAAGAGCGGAGTAAATGTGCGTATGCGCGTTGATAAACGCGGGCATGATGACGCCGCCTCTGGCGTCGATGATCTCGGCGCCGGGGTACTTGGCGCGAAGCGCCGTTTCCTCGCCGACTTCGACGATCTTCGCGTCCTCGAAGGCGACAGCGCCATGCTCATAATAGCCCCGCGCGCTTTCATCGCGGGTGATGAGCCTGCCGTTGATGACAAGTTTCATAAGGGATCCTCCTTTGTATTGACCGGGGCGCAGTCCTTTCCCGCCGCCTGGGGCGGCGCCGCAGGGAAAAGAAAAAGCGCCTCTCCGTACAGGCTTGCAGCACTCCTTCCGGGGGAGTGATAGTTCAGCCCGTGCGCGAAGCACTTCGTTGCAGCTACCGATTCAGTATTGACGGAAATATTTTACAGGAAACGCGAACAAATTGCACGTTTTTTTCGTCTAACAGTGTGTAGAAAATCGAAGAACAAATTTGTACATTCCGCTGTATGCAGAAGAATGCCCCGCGATGGCCGTGTAAGCCCCGTCAAAACCTGCACCTTCTGGAACAGGTGGGTCGCCTCTGTCCGGTTTTACTGCTTCCAACATCCAGCCGCAGAAGGCGGCCGGGAGGCCTGCAAACCGCCGGAGCGTACCGGCATCCCTTATGACGAAATGTGGGTTTATAAAGAGCTTATCACGAACCTCGCAGGGCAAGTTCAGTTTACCGCGTCCGGACGGAAAAAACCGTCGCAACAGGGGAGCTTATTCCTCGTCTGCGAGGATCTGCTCCATGAACTGGTCGTAAACGGTGTTCAGCTCGTTCTCATCGTCGATGGTGACAAGCATCTCCTCGCCGTTTTCCATCTGGCTCTTGAGAATGATGAGACCGTATTCCTCTTCATCTTCCCCATCCCCGCCATCCTCCTCGACTGCGGGGAAGAACGCCATATAGGTCGTGCCGTTATATTCGAGAGCATCGATATATTCCAGCTCGATGTCGTTGCCGTCGTCATCGGTCAGCGTGATGAAGTTGGGGCCGAAATCCTCACTCATGGGGACACCTCCTGATCGTTTCTGCACCACAGTATACCGCATTCCAAAGGAAATTGCAAGACAAGATACACACCCCTTGACAGCCATGCTATACTATACTCTGTATTGGCATGAACAGTTATGCGGATATCTGCATTTTCCATCTCAGCAAAGGAGGCGCATTATGGAAGAAAACCGCGAAGACAACCAGATGCCCCGCAAGCCCCGCGCAGCGCACGCAAAAAAGAAACGCACGGGAATGGTCTGGAAGGTCATCGGGACGCTGTTTGCCATCGGCGTTGTGACGGGGCTGATGTTCCTCGGCATTTTCATGGTGTATGTCAACACGGTGCTTGGCCCCGACCTGGATGTGGATATTTCCGCCTATACGCTCAAGCAGAGTTCCACGGTCTACTATCAGGATAAGACTACGGGCGAGTGGCTGGAGCTGACGAAGCTCCACGGCACGGAGAACCGCACGCTCGTCAACTTTGAGGATATTCCCGACCATGTCTGGAAGGCGCTGGTGTCGATCGAAGACGAGCGCTTTTTCGAACACGGCGGCGTGGACTGGAAAAGCACGGCGAGAGCCATTTTCGACAAGGTGACGGGAAGCTCCACCCGCGGCGGCTCCACCATCACCCAGCAGGTGATCAAAAACGTGACGGGGGAAAAAGAGGTCACGATCAAGCGCAAGGTGACGGAGATCTTCCGCGCGCTGCGCCTTGCCGAGAATTACTCGCGCGATGAGATCCTTGAAACCTACCTCAACACCGTTTATTTCGGCTGCGGCAGCTACGGCATCGAGGCGGCCGCGGAGACCTATTTCGGCAAAACCGTCGGCGAGCTGACGGTCGCCGAGGCGGCGGCCATCGTCGGCATCACGCAGAACCCTTACAAATACGACCCGTCAAAGGGCGACTGGTACCGCGAACAGAATAAGGAACGCCAGCTTACGGTGCTTTACAAAATGCACGAGCTGGGCTACCTTGACGATGCGCAGTATGAGCAGGCGGAGGACGAGAAGCTCGTTTTCGCATGGGATGACGATTTTGCCCCGAGCGATGCCATGGTGGCCGAGGTCGCGTCCAACACGACCTACGACTCCTACTTTGTCGAGCGGATGTTCAACGACATCGTCGCCGATCTGATGGAGCAGAAGGGCTATGAAAAAGAGGTTGCCAAGACCATGCTCTACACGGGCGGCTATTCGATCTACTGCACGGTGGATCCCGAGCTTCAGTCGATCGTAGAGAGCGTCTATGCCGACCGCAGCAACCTTGACTACACCTCCGCCAAGGGCGAGCAGCTCCAGTCCGGCGCAACGATCATCGACAACGCGACGGGCGACATTGTGGCCGTTGCGGGCCGCGTGGGCGAGCGCGAGGGCCGCTTCCTGCTTGACTATTCGATGGTCGTTCGGCAGTGCGGTTCGGCGATCAAGCCGCTGAGCGTTTATGCGCCGGCGCTGGACGCGGGCGTGATCACGCCTGCGAGCGTGATCGACGATTACCCCGTGCAGATGATGAACAACAGCGTGTGGCCGGTGAACGCCTATAAGGGCTACCGCAGCATCATGACGCTGCGGGATGCGGTGCGCAACTCCTCGAACCCCACGGCAGTACGCACCATCCAGAAGCTCACGCTCACGGCGTCCTACACGTTCCTCACGGAAAAGCTGGGCTTCACCACGCTGACCAACGATGATATCACCGCAGCGGGCGCGCTGGCGCTGGGCGGCCTTTCCAAGGGCGTGACAACGCGCGAGATGGCGGCGGCCTATGCCAGCTTTGCCAACAGCGGCATCTACACCGTGCCGCGTACCTATGTTGAGGTCAGGGACCACAACGGCAATACCATTCTGGAAAACAAATCGGAGTCGCACGTTGCAATGAAGGAAAGCACGGCCTATGCCATCAACGAGCTGCTCAAGGACGTTGTGAACAGCGGCACCGGCACGGGAGCAAAGTTTTCCGGCATGACCATCGCCGGCAAGACCGGCTCGACCAACAGCAACAACGACCGTTATTTTGTCGGCTACACGCCGTATTATACGGCGGCGGTCTGGGTCGGCTACAATACGCCCACAAGGATCTCGGCAAGCGGCAACCCTGCCGCCACGATGTGGAAGACCTTCATGAGCAGGATCCACGAGAATCTGCCCAACAAGGATTTTGAAGTCAGCAGCGGCGATATGGAGAGCGTGACCGTCTGCGCGCAGACGGGGCTGCTGCCCTCCGCTTCCTGCCCTACGCGCACGGTGAAGGTGGCAAAGGGCAGCGCGCCCGTGCTTACCTGCGATGCGCATATCACCGTAAGCATCTGCGCCGACACAGGCCTGCTGGCCGGCGACTACTGCCCGAATGTGACGTCGCTTTCCGTACTTGATCTGAGCCAGCCGAATGTGAGCGAGGGCTGGGGGTATACCAGAGAGCTGATCATCAAGCCGCTGAGCGCCTCATCGCTTGCGACTTATCAGTCGCAGCTGGAGGAGGGACTGATCTCATCCATTCCCGAGGGAGAGGCAGTGCAGACCAACGAGGGTACAGTACGGCTCTACAGCGATGTGCTGCACGCAGGACAGTGTACCACGCACACCGCGCCTCCGTTTGACCCGCTGGAACCCGGCGGGCCGCTCGACGGCGACGATGGCGCCGGTGATGATTCCGGCGGCGATGACGGGACCGGCGGCGAGAACGGAAGCTTTCTCGACTGGCTGCTGGGCAACGGCGGAAACTGATTGCAGACAGAAAGAAAAGACGGCGGATGCCGTCTTTTCTTTTTTTCGCCGGATGCAAAGGGGGTCAGGTCGGCGCTTCGCCGCCGCTCTGGCGCAGGATCTGCGCCGCCAGCAGCAGGAAAAAGGGGAAAAGCACCATGCCGGCAATGCCGAAGCTGCAAAACCCGATATACATCGCAAACAGCGATGCGACCGGCGGCAGGCCTGCCTGCGCGGAAAGCAGCTTTGGCTCAAGCACATTGCGCGTGATAAGCGTGCAGAGGTAAAGCGCCAGCAGTACGATTGCCTTGGGAGGAAAGCCGAACAGCAGCGTGAACACCGCCCACGGCGCCAGCGCGGTCCCTGTGCCGAAAACCGGCAGCGCATCGAGCAGCGTGATGAGAAGAGCAAGCAGCAGCGCATAACGCTGGCGCATCAGCAGAAAGCCGGTCAGCAGCTCAAGAAACGTGATGAAGGAAAGCGCAAGCTGCGCGCGCAGCCAGCGCGCAAGCGAACGCGATACCCCGCTGCGGAAGCGGCGGAGCATCTGCATGGCGTTCGGCGGCATGCTGCGCCGCAGCGCGGCGCGGAGCGCTGGATAGGAGGCGGACGTGAAGAAAACCGCCAGCACGCAGGTGGCAATCGCCAGCGCGCCGCCCGGCAGAGCCGCCGCCGCTGTACCGAGCGCCCCCACGGCGCGCACGGCCAGCGCGCGCAGCAGGCTGTCCATATTGCTTGCGGCCTGCGTCAGCTGTTCGCGGAGGTAGGCGCGCAGCCAGTCGGGGCAGGGGAGACTGTACCGCTCCACACGGGCAAGCAGGTCCTCGGCGGCGCTGGGGAGGGCGTCAAGAAAGGCGGGCGCGGCAGCAAGCAGCGCGTTGGTCTGGTTCAGCAGCGTTGACCACAGCAGCGAAAGCAGTCCGCCCAGCAGAAAGAGCAGCAGCAGGGTCAGCAGCAGCGCAGAAAAGCTGCGCCGGAAGCGCAGCCTGCGCTGCATCCGGATAATGAGCGGTTCAAAGCGCGCGGCGGCGAAAAGCGCCAGCAGAAACGGCAGGCACCACGGCAGAAGATAGCGCAGCAGCAGGTAAAAAAGCCCCACGGCAGCCGCTGCGGAAAGCGTAACGAGCAGAAAACGGCGCAGCCGCAGTTCGTTCGGAATCCTGTTTCGCCTCCTTTCTAAAAAACAGTTGCATTGTATGGGCGTATGTGCTAAACTAACACCAAATAGAGACAAATGGCCGCGAAGGAGAAACATATCATGACGGCAGCAACAAGATTTTATCTGGTTTCGGCAGAGGCTCTGCCGGAGATATTCATCAAGGTGGCAGAGGCAAAGCGGATGCTCCAGTCCGGCGAGGTGCGAACGGCGGGGGACGCCGCCCGCGCCGTTGGCATCAGCCGCAGCGCATTCTATAAGTACCGCGATGCGGTGCGCCCTTTTAACGACATGAAGACGGGCCGCATCATCACGTTCTATACCATGCTCAAAAACAATCCCGGCGTGCTGTCCAACGTCCTTGCTATTTTTGCCAATTCCGGCGCCAATATACTTACGATCAACCAGAGCATCCCGACCAACGGCTGCGCGGCGGTGACGATCTCGGCGGAAACGTCGGAGATGCAGGAGCCGATCGAAGAGCTGATGGCACAGGCGGCGGCGCTGGAGGACGTGGTGCGCTTCGAGATCCTGGCAGCCTGAGTACAGAACCCTGACAGGCCCGCACTCATACGATGGATTGGCGGCCGCTGGAAAGCGGCCTGCCGATCCATTTTTTGTTGGAAGTGGTTCTTATGGGCCTTCTGGTGCTGAAGTTTGGCGGAAGCTCCGTGCGCGACGCCGAACACCTGCTGCGGATGGCGCGCATTGTGCGCGAAAAGCGCGTGGCCGGACACGATGTGGCGGTTGTGCTTTCTGCGCAGGGAGATACGACGGACGCGCTGCTGGAAAAGGCACGGGAGCTGAGCAGCCGGCCCTCGCCGCGCGAGCTGGATATGCTGCTTTCTGCGGGAGAGCAGATGAGCGCGGCGCTGGGCGCAATGGCGCTGCACAAGCTCGGCGTGGACGCGGTGTCGCTTTGCGCATGGCAGCTGCCGCTGCGCACGGACGGCGTGCATACGAACGCGGAGATCGAAGAGGTCGGCGTTCTACGGCTGAAGCGGGAGTTGGACGCACACCGCGTTGCGGTAGTAGCCGGTTTTCAGGGCATTGATGAAATGGGGGACGTGACAACGCTCGGCCGCGGCGGCTCGGATACGAGCGCTGTGGCGCTTGCAGCGGCGCTCGGCGCGGATGGGCTGACGATCTATACGGATGTGGACGGCATTTACTCCGCCGACCCGCGCATCTGCCCGGACGCAGTGCGCCGCTCGCGCATTTCTTATGCGGATATGCTGCTGCTTGCGCGCAAGGGCGCGCAGGTGCTGCACGACCGCAGCGTGGCGCTGGCGCAGCGCTGCGGCGTGCCGGTCACGGTGCGCTCGTGCGAGGACGGCGGCGCCGGCAGCATTGTGTGCGAAACGGACAACGGCGCGGGTATTGTGGGCGTGACGCAGAAAAGGAGCGGTGACAGCGCGCTTGCCGCGATCACGGCGGTAGGAGGGGCGCTGCCCTCCGTTGCGCGGGAAAGCGCGGTGATCAGCGCGTTGGAGCGCGCGGGCATCAGTGTGTATGCCGTTGCGGAGGAGGAGCGCTGTATGAGCTTCTTCGTGCTGCGCGGCGATGCGGAACACGCGCTGCGGCTCGCACACGGCGCGCTGATCGGCTGACGGCAGAAAACGCGGAAAGAACGGCAAAGACGCTGCGCTTTCCGCGTTTTTTCGTTGCAAAACAGCAATGCTTGTGATACACTGAGCGCAGAAAGAGGGGAGAGGTGCGCATGGAGGATCACAGTGCAAAAATACTGGCTGTTGCAGGCAAGGGCGGCGTAGGGAAAACCTCGGTATCCGCCGCGATGATCCGCCTGCTGTGCGAACGCTGTCCGGACAAAAAGATTCTTGCCATCGACGCTGACCCTGCCGTCGGGCTTTCTACGGCGCTGGGACTTACCGCAGGCGAAACGCTGGACGATATCCGGCGGGAGATTGCCGAAGAGGTGACGGACCGGCAGGGCGGCGGCGTCAGCGATGTTCTTCAGAGCGTCCGGGGACGGCTGCTGAAAGCGATGACGCACTGCGGCAGATATGATTTTTTCGCCATAGGACGTCCGGAAACGGCGGGCTGCTACTGCGCGGTGAATACATATCTGCGCCAGGTCATCAGCCTGCTGATCAGCGATTACGATTATGTGGTCATCGACAGTGAGGCGGGGATCGAGCAGATCAACCGCCGCGTGCTGGAAAGAGTGACGCATCTGCTGCTGGTATCAGACGCAAGTAAAAAGGGCTTACAGGTTATCCGCACGGTGCGCCGGGTGGCGCAGGAGCTTGTAATGTACGAAAAGTGCGGCGCTGTGATCAATCGCGTGCCGGAGGGCGTCGCGCGCGATGAGATCGACACCGGAGAGATCCCGGTGCTTGCCGTGATCGGCGAGGATAGCGCACAGACGGAATTCGACATTCTGGGAAAAACGGTCTTCGACCTGCCGAAGGATGCCGGCGTGCTGGCGGGAACAAAGCAGGCACTCTGCGCGCTGAACATTATCTGATACGGAGGAAAACAAGATGGAGCATATTCATGAGCATGAGCATTGCCACGAACACACGCACGACGGCGTGACGCACACCCATCCGCACACGCACGAGCATCCGCATGACCACGGCCATGCGCCCGAGGGCGCGGCGCGCACGAAGGCGCTGCTGGCCTATATGATCGATCATAACGATCATCATGCCGGGGAGCTGGCCGCGCTGCTCGACGAAGTGGACGGCGCGGCGAAGAAGAAGCTGAGCGAGGCGATCGGCAGCTTTGAGGTCGCAAACGTGCAGCTGCGCGAAGTGCTGGCGCTTTTGGAGGAGTGAGAAGATGTGCCTTTCCACAGTATACCGGAACGAACAGAAAAAGGAGAACCTGCTCTGCTCCGATGTGACCACCATTGAAACGGACGGACGCATCGTTACGCTGACCGACCTGTTCGGGCGGAAGATGAGCGTGGAGGGATTTGTCCGCCGCGCCGATCTGACCGGCGGGACGGTTGTGCTGGAAGTAAAAGAATAAGAAACTGTAAAGGAAAACCCGCTGACAGCTGTCAGCGGGTTTTCAGTGATTCTTGCGATTCTGCAGAGGTCATTTGTTTGCGCGGTGGTCGCCGCGGTTTGCGCTGCGCAGCCCGATCTCCGTGCCGCGGCGGATGCGGACCAGATTCATGCGGTGCTTATAGATAATAACAAGCGAAACAAGCGAGAGCAGCAGCGCGGTAAGGCGGCTGCCTGTGAGCGCGCTGTAGATGGGAAAGCTTACCACGGTCGTCATTGTGCCGATGACAACATAATCCGTAACCAGTGTAATGATCACCACGGCAAGGAAAATGACGAGTGCAGCCCTCCAGTTCAGCGCCAGCGCCATGCCGAGGTAGGAGGCGAAGCCCTTGCCGCCGTGAAACCTGAGATAGAAAGGAAACATATGCCCCAGCACGCACGCAACGCCGCCGACCGCACCGGCGAGCGGCGCTGCGGGGAAGAGCAGCTCGCATACCAGCACGGCGGCGACCGCTTTTCCGATGTCGTGCAGGCCTACGATAACGCCCGCCTTCCAGCCCATCAGGATCATTGCGTTAGACGCGCCGGGGTTGCCGCTGCCGCCGGCGCGCAGGTCAACGCCCTTGAGAGCGGCAAGATAGACGGCCATATTGGAGCAGCCCAGACCGTAGCCAATGAGCGCGATGAAAAGATACTGCATGGAAGCGCCTCCTTTCCGGCAGTTCTGCCGTCACGGCTCCGCGTAGCGGAGCGCGGCTCTGTCGATTTTTTTCCGGTAGCGGTCCTCTTCAGAGAAGATGCAGCCGCAGTATTTTTGCAGGTACAGCCCGAGCGAGCGCGCTTTTTCCTGCCCGGCACGGAAGCCCGGACGGAAGTCGCGGTAGTAAAACGTCACGCCGTACCTCCTGCCCATCGTTTCGCCTACAGCCTTCAGCAGCTCGTGATCCTGATACGGCGAGATGAGGAGCGACGAGGTGAAGGCACCAAACCCGTGGCTGGCGGCATATTTCGCCGCCGTGCCGAGCCGAAGCGTGTAGCAGTGGGCGCAGCGGTGGTCAATATCCGCGCTGACGGCGCGGACAAAGTCCCGCAGGCCGTAGTCCTCCAATATGCGGACCTCGAGCTTTTCCAGCTCGCCGTATTGCAGCAGGGTGCTGCGGCGCATATCGTATTCCGTCCAGGGATGGATGTTGGGGTTGAACCACAGCGACACCGGCTCGATCCCATCGCTGCGCAGCGTATCCACACAGTAGACCGAGCAGGGCGCGCAGCAGGAGTGCAGCAGGAGCTTTTCCATGGGGGGCGCCAGCTTTCTTAACAACTTTTTTATCAGTATAGCATAGAACCGGCGCGCTGTCTACGGCAAACAGAAGCAAATTCCGGCAGAATGGAGGAGGGAAACGGCGGGCTGAATTCACGATTTATTCATTGACTACCGCTGCGTGCGCGTAGTATAATACATTGATTATTATGTACTGTTATGCCCATGCGGCGGAGGAGAAGACGGCTATGTGGATCGCGGACGGATGGAAGGACTATGAACTGCTTGACTGCGGCGGCGGCGAAAAGCTGGAGCGCTGGGGGCGGCAGATCCTCGTGCGTCCGGATCCGCAGGCGATCTGGGAAACGCCGCACGCAAACCGCGGCTGGAAAAACGCGCAGGGACGCTACCATCGCTCCTCTTCCGGCGGCGGACACTGGGACAAGGAAAGGCTGCCGGAATCGTGGACGGTAAATTACCGCGACCTTACCTTTCAGGTCAAGCCTATGAATTTTAAGCACACAGGGCTTTTTCCCGAGCAGGCGGTGAACTGGGATTTTGCGCGCGAAAAGATCGAAAACGCGGGGCGGCCCATCCGGGTGCTGAATCTCTTTGCCTACACCGGCGGGGCGACGGTCGCCTGCGCCGCGAGCGGCGCGCAGGTGTGCCATGTGGACGCGGCAAAGGGCATGGTAGGCTGGGCGCGCGAGAATGCGCGCGTGAGCGACCTTGCCGATGCGCCCATCCGCTGGATCATCGACGACTGCGCAAAGTTTGTCGAGCGGGAGATCCGCCGCGGAAAAACCTACGATGCCATTATCATGGATCCGCCGAGCTACGGGCGCGGCCCTGGCGGCGAGGTATGGAAGCTGGAGGACAATCTCTTTCCGTTTGTAAAGCTCTGCGCGCAGGTGCTTTCGGACAAGCCGCTGTTTGTCATCATCAACTCCTATACAACAGGGCTTGCGCCCTCCGTGCTGGGCTATCTGCTGCATCTGCTCGTTGCGGAAAAATACGGCGGCAAGGTGACGTGGGACGAGCTGGGGCTTCCCGTAACGGAAACCGGCCTTGCGCTGCCCTGCGGCGCAACGGGACGCTGGTTGTCGGAATAAACGCGCGGCCCTGTGCCGCGCACAGGGAAATGAAAAAGGAAACACGCTGATATGGATATGATCAAAACCGAAAACCTGACGTTCTCCTATCCGGGTGCAGAGGGCGAGGGCAATACGCGCGCGCTGCGCGGCGTGGACGTGACGATAAAACGCGGCAGCTTTGTCGCGGTACTGGGCCATAACGGCAGCGGAAAATCCACGCTTGCCAAAACGTTCAATGCGGTGCTGCTGCCGGGCGGCGGCAAGGTCTGGGTCGAGGGGATGGACACGGCGGACGAAGCGCTTCTGCTGGAGATCCGCCGGCGCGTAGGCATGGTGTTCCAGAACCCGGACAACCAGATCGTTGCAAACGTGGTTGAGGAAGACGTCGCCTTTGCGCCGGAGAATCTCGGCGTGCCGAGCGCGGAGATCCGCACCCGGGTAGACGATGCGCTCCGGGCGGTCGGCATGGAGCAATACGCCCGCCATGCGCCGCACCTGCTCTCCGGCGGGCAGAAGCAGCGCATCGCCATTGCGGGCGTGCTGGCGATGAAGCCGGAATGTATCGTACTCGACGAGGCGACCGCCATGCTTGATCCCATTGGGCGGCGGGAGGTGCTTGCCGCCGTGGAAAAGCTCAACCGTGAGCAGGGGATCACGGTGGTGCTCATTACTCACCATATGAACGAAGCGGAACACGCTGACCGCGTGATCGTCATGAACGACGGGCTTGTCGTGATGGACGGTACGCCGCGGGAGGTCTTTGTGCGCAAGGATGAACTGGAGGCCATCGGCCTTGCCGTGCCGGACACGGTGTCGCTGCTTTTCTCCCTGCGCGCGGCGGGGATGGATGTGCCGGTGGATGCGATCACCGTGGACGAATGCGCCGATGCCATCATGAAAAACTTTACCTAAGAGGACGAAGCCTTGGAAGAGATCATTCGTGTAGAAAACCTGACGCATACCTACGGCGAGGGAACGCCTTTCCGGCGCAGTGCGGTGGAGAATATGTCGCTGTCAATCCGGCGCGGCGAATTTTTGGGAGTCATCGGTCACACAGGCAGCGGGAAATCAACGCTGATCCAGCACCTGAACGGCCTTTTGAAGCCGACGGCGGGGCATATTTATCTCGGCGGCGAGGATATCTGGGCGGATCCCAAAAAGATCCGGAGTGTGCGCTTCCGCGTGGGGCTGGTGTTCCAGTACCCGGAGTACCAGCTTTTTGAAGAGACCGTTTACCGTGATATTGCTTTCGGACCGGGCAACATGGGCCTTTCCAAAGAAGAGATCGACCGCCGCGTGCATGACGCGGCGCGCTTTGCGGGCCTTTCGGAGGACCTGCTGGAAAAGTCGCCCTTCGCCCTTTCGGGCGGGCAGAAGCGCCGCGTGGCTATCGCGGGCGTGATTGCCATGGAGCCGGAGGTGCTGGTGCTGGACGAGCCAAGCGCCGGGCTTGATCCGCAGGGCAGGGAAGAGCTGCTTGCAAACATTCGCCAGTATCACCGCGCGCGCGGCACGACCGTTGTGCTGGTAAGCCACAGCATGGAAGAGATCGCCCGGAACGTAGACCGTATCATCGTTCTGTCGGACGGTCATGTGCTGATGAGCGGCGCGCCGCGCGAGGTCTTTGCGCGCGGCGAAGAGCTGGTGGCGGCAGGGCTTGATGTGCCGCAGGTCACGCGCATCGCCATGGCGCTGCGCGCGCGCGGCCTTGCGATCGACCCGGCCGTTTACACAGTGGAGGAACTGCGGGAGGAACTCCTCGCGCTCAGGAGAGGGGGCGGGGCGGAATGCTGAAGGATATCACGCTGGGGCAGTATTTCCCCGGCGATACGCTTGCGCATCGGCTTGACCCGCGCACAAAGCTGCTTGCTACGGTGCTTTACATCGTAGCGCTGTTCACAGCGAAAAGCTATCTTGCCTATGGGCTGCTGATCCTGACGCTCATTGCTGCCGTATGCATCTCGCGCGTGGGGGCAAAGGCGCTGTTCAAGGGCCTCAAGCCGGTTCTGTTCATCATTGCCTTTACCGCGCTGCTGAACCTTTTCTACACGCCGGGAACAGAGATCTTCCACTGGTGGATCTTCCGTATCACCATCGAGGGCGTGCATGCCGCCGTTACGATGCTGCTGCGCATCACGCTGCTCATCATGGGGACGTTCCTGCTGACCTACACGACCTCGCCCATCCGCCTGACAGACGGGCTGGAGAGCCTGCTCAGTCCGCTTAAAAAGGTGAAGGCGCCCGTGCATGAGCTGGCGATGATGATGTCCATCGCGCTGCGCTTTATTCCCACGCTCATTGAGGAAACGGACAAGATCATGTCCGCGCAGAAGGCCCGCGGCGCCGATTTTGAAACCGGCAGTCTCATGCAGCGCGCCAAAGCGCTCGTACCGCTGCTCGTGCCGCTGTTCGTCAGCGCCTTCCGCCGTGCCGATGAGCTGGCAACGGCGATGGAATGCCGCTGCTACCACGGCGGCGATGGACGCACGAAGCTTCATGTGCTGCGCTATGAAGCGCGGGACTATCTGGTGCTGGGATATTATCTTGCGCTGGCGGCGGGCGTCATCCTGTTGCGCTGAGCGGGAAGAGAGAAGAGGGAGCTTTTATGCGAAACATTGCGCTCAAGCTGATGTATAACGGCACCGCCTACCATGGCTGGCAGGTGCAGAAAACGGTTTCCAGCGTTTGCGAGACAATGGAAAAGGGCCTCTCAAAGGTCTGCGGCGGCGAGGTGAAGCTTGTTGGCTGCGGGCGCACGGACGCGGGCGTTCATGCCGAGCGCTATATCGCCAATTTCCGCACGGAGTCCCGTATCCCGGTCGAGCGGCTGCCGTTTGCCATCAATACGCACACGCCGGAGGATATCGTTGTGCGTGAGGCGCTGGAGGTCGCAGACGATTTCAACGCCATCCTTTCCTGCAAAAAAAAGGAATACACTTACCGCATTTATAATTCCCGCATCAAGAACCCGTTTTATGTGAACCGCGCCTATTTTTACCCCAAGCACCTCGATGAGGAGATGATGGACCGCGCGGCGCGCGCCTTTGAAGGCACGCACGATTTCCGCGCCGTCCGCTCCGTGGGAACGGAGACGAAGACCACCGTGCGGACGGTGCATTACTGCAGCGTATCGCGCTCGGGCGACCTGCTTGAACTCAAGGTCTGCGCGGATGGGTTCCTGTATAATATGGTACGGGCAATCACCGGTACGGTGCTTTATGCGGCCGAGGGAAAGCTTACGCCGGAGGATATTCCGGATATTCTGGCCTCCGGCGACCGCTCGTTGGCGGGTCCCACGGTGCCGCCGGGCGGACTGTACATGACAAGACTCTGGTATGAGGACGAACGACTCAATGAATGATCGGGAACAGGACAATTTGACCCGCGAGGAATTTCGGCGGTCGCAGGCGGCGCCGCGCCGCAGCGGCGGCCTTGGCCGCGCGCTGCGCGTACTGCTCACGCTGCTTATCGTGCTGGCGGTGGTAGTTGCCGCCGCGTGGAAGGATTTGAAAAGCCTCGACAGCGTGAAGCGCCTGTTTTCCTACAATAAGATCACGCAGGACGAGCAGGGCAAGGCGGAGCTGTACGCTTTCAGCAACGATCGCAGCAATGTTTTCGCGCTGCTGGGCGATCATCTGATCGTTGCCTCAACAACGAACGTGACCGTGCTGGGCGATGACGGGAGTATCGTCTACAGCGGGAGCGTCAAGCTGGCCTCGCCCGCCATCGCCGTTGGCGGACAGACTGCGGCGGTTTACGATATCGGCGCGCAGACGCTGCTGGTGTTTTCTGCAAGCGGGCTGGTGCGCGATATGAGCGGCGAATGCAGCGGCTCCATTCTGTCCGTTTCGCTGAATCCGTCTGATTACCTCACGCTCAACGCGGAAAAGAGCGGCTACAAATCCACTGTGACGGTATACGATGCTTCGGGTGAAAAGGTGTTTGCATTCAACTCCTCTGAGCGCTATGTGATCGATGCCGCCGTGCTGCGCGACTGCAAGCATATGGCGGCGGTCACGCTGGGAGAGGCGAACGGAGCCGTTGCCAATACGGTAAGCCTGTATTCCCTTGGCAGCGAAAAGGCGGCGTCAGTCAATACGCTTACAGGTTCGCTCCTCCTGTCGCTCGACAGTGTGGCGGGTTCGCTGGCCTGCCTGACGGACGAAAGCCTGACGTTTTTCACAGCCGGCGGCTCGCTGGCCGGCAGCTACCGGTTTGAATATCCCTATTTGCGCGGCGTCAGCATGGAGGGCGACGGCTTTGCCGCGCTGCTGCTGAGCCGCTACCGCTCGGGCAGCGCGCTGCGGATTGTGACGGTAGGGACCGACGGGGAGGCTCTTGGCGGCCTTGACAGCCGCGGCGAGGTGCTTTCACTTTCGGCCGCCGGAAATTATCTCGCTGTGCTTTACAGCGACAGTCTGGTGATCTACACGCCGCAGATGGAGGAATATGCGCGGCTCGTTGGAACGGAATACGCGCGCGCCGTTATCATGCGGGACGATGGCACGGCGGTGCTGATCGGCTCGGCGTCGGCGTGGCTTTATATCCCGTAATTTCCTTCCGCAATTTCTGGAAAACACCAAAAGAGTAACAATTTGGCCTTGATTGAAATGAGAGAAACATGGATAATGGACTTATCATTGATGCGGTGTTCGCGCTCGTCCTGATGCTCGGCGCACTTTTCGGCGCAAAGCGCGGGCTGTTTCGCAGCCTGATGGGGCTGGTAACGGTCGTTGCGGCACTCATCGGCGCGGCGCTGCTGTCGGATCTGCTGGCCGAGCCTGCGGCGGAAGCGCTGATGCCGCGTGCAGAGCAAAGCGTGCAGGAATGGTTCGGCGGAGAGAGCGGTGGGCAGGGCCTGCAGTCTGCGGAAGCGGACGACCTGCCGGACGCCGATGCGCCGGCCGATGGCGCGGAAGAGGATACCAACGCCCCGCTTGATGCAACGGGCATTCTCAAGCGCCTGCTGCGGCTTGATTCTGATGGAAAACTGAGCGATTCACTGCGCCAGTCGGCGCAGGATGCGGCGCTTGCAGCGGTGCATTCGCTGCTGCTGAGCGTGGCGCGCGCGCTGGTGTTCGTGCTGTGCTTCCTGCTGCTGACGCTGCTGCTGCGGCTGCTGACGCGGGGACTGGATAAGCTGTTCGACCTGCCGGTTCTGCACACGCTCAATTCTCTTGGCGGCGGCGCGCTTGGACTGATCGAGACTGCGCTGCTGCTGTTCCTGGTATGCGGCCTTGCGCCGCGCCTCGGCATCACAATATTTACAGACTATGAAAGCGGGACCTACCTGCTGTCGTTTTTTATGAACCAGACCCCGCGCAGCGCTGCTGCCGCACTTTTACCCTAATGGAGGATTCTATATGCAGCCACAACTTTGTTCCAGATGCAAGAAAAATATCGCCGTTGTGTTCATCACGCGGCAGGAAAACGGAAAGAACGTCAATGAAGGACTCTGCCTGAAATGCGCAAAAAACCTGGGATTGCCTCAGGTAGACGAGATGATGCGCCGCATGGGCATTACAGACGAGGACCTTGATAATATTTCCAACGAGATGATGGGTGCGTTCGGCGGAGCGGAGAGCCTTGAGGGGCTGACCGATGCGGACGATCCCAACGATGGAGACGAGGACGGAAAGACCGCGACCTTCCCGTTTCTCAGCCGCTTTCTCGGCGGCGCGCCTGCGGCGAACGACGCCGGCGGCGAGGAGCCGCAGCGTCCGCGCGGCGACAAAAAAGCGGAAAAGGGCAGTAAACACAAATTTCTGGATTCCTACTGCATCAACCTTTCCCAGCGCGCCCGCGAGGGAAAGCTCGATGCGGTCATTGGGCGCGAGGAAGAGATCGAGCGCGTGATCCAGATCCTCAACCGCCGCCAGAAGAACAACCCCTGCCTGATCGGCGAACCCGGCGTTGGCAAGACGGCTATCGCCGAGGGGCTTGCCCAGCGCATTGCCGCAGGCGATGTGCCGTTCAAGCTCAAGAGCAAGGAAGTGTACCTGCTCGATCTGACGGCGCTTGTGGCCGGCACGCAGTTCCGCGGCCAGTTCGAGAGCCGCATGAAGGGACTTATCGAAGAGATCCGCAAGATGGGCAACGTCATTCTCGTGATTGACGAGGTGCATAACATCGTTGGCGCGGGTGATGCCGAGGGCAGCATGAACGCCGCCAACATTTTAAAGCCCGCGCTTTCCCGCGGCGAGATCCAGGTCATCGGCGCAACGACCTTTACCGAATACCGCAAGCACATCGAAAAGGACACTGCGCTTGAGCGCCGCTTCCAGCCCGTTACGGTCAATGAGCCGAACATGGAGGATACGCTCAAGATTCTCAAGGGCATCGCCCACTACTATGAGCAGTACCACGGCGTCAAAATTCCCGAGGGCATTCTACGGCAGGCGGTGCTGCTGTCCGAGCGCTATATCACCGACCGTTTTCTGCCGGACAAGGCCATCGACCTGATCGACGAAGCCTGCTCCGACCTGAACCTGCACGATAAAAACATCAACCGCCGCATGGAGCTGCGCCGCGAGATCGAGGATTACGAAAAGGAACGCGAGCTTCTTCAGGGGGCGGAGGAGCCGGATTTTGAGCGCCTTGCCGAGCTGAAGAGCCTTACGATGAAGGCGCAGAACGAATTGGACGCGCTCTGCGCACAGGGCGACCCGCAGCTTTCCATGGACAATCTCGCGCGTGTGATCGAGCTGTGGACAAAGATCCCTGCTTCACGCATCCGTGAGGATGAATTCCGCCGTCTCAGCGAACTCGACAAGCGCCTGAAGGCGCACATCGTTGGGCAGGACGAGGCCATCGAGGCCGTCGCCGCTGCGATCCGCCGCAGCCGCGTGGGCATCTCGCCCAAGCACAAGCCGGTGAGCTTTATCTTTGTCGGCCCTACGGGCGTTGGCAAAACGGAGCTGGTCAAGCAGCTGGCGCAGGATCTTTTCAACTCGCCCGATGCGCTCATCCGTCTCGATATGTCGGAATTTATGGAAAAGCACTCCGTCTCCCGCATCGTCGGCTCGCCTCCGGGCTACGTCGGCTATGACGAGGCCGGTCAGCTGACCGAGAAGATCCGCCGCAAGCCCTATGCCGTCATCCTGTTCGATGAGATCGAAAAGGCGCATCCCGACGTGATGAATGTTCTGCTGCAAATTCTCGATGACGGCGAGATCACCGATTCCCACGGCCGCAAGGTGAACTTTGAAAACACCGTCATCGTCATGACCTCCAACGCAGGCTCCGAGCGCAAGGAGGGTACCGTCGGCTTCGGCCACACGCTCAACGAGCAGAACCGCGACCGCGCCATGAAGGCGCTTGGCGAGTTCCTGCGCCCCGAATTCCTGAACCGCGTGGACGAGGTGATCTGCTTCAACCGCCTTGACGAGAAGAACTTTGCCGGCATTGCCCGCATCATGCTTGGCGAATTGCAGCAGAGCCTTGAGGACAAGGGTCTGCACTTCACATGGGAGGACGCTGTGGTGGACTACCTTGTGAAAAAGTCCTATTCCGCCGTTTACGGCGCGCGTAACCTGCGCCGTACCATCCAGAAAGAGCTGGAGGACGTGATGGCGGGGCAGATCATCGACTCCTACGAGCATCCCGTTTCGCAGATCCATGCAGCGATGGAAGAGGGAAAGCTTGCTGTCCGCAGCCTGTAAGAGGGGAGAGGAGAAACCGTGTTCCGCTTTTTCCGCAAGGATATTGAAAAGTGCTGCGCCTACTGTGAAAGCGGGCGCGTGATCAGCGATGGGCAGGTCGTCTGTTCCCGCCGAGGGGTGGTCGATCCTGCCGGACACTGCCGCCGCTTTTCCTATGATCCGCTCAAGCGCATCCCGCCGCGCCCTGCAAGCTTAAGCGGCAAGCATTCGGCGGAGGATTTTTCCCTGTAACGACCGGGCAGCGCCCCGAATATTATAGAAAGAAGGCAGCCAGCATGAATATCTCTCAGGTCTATGCAGTTTACTTCAGCGCTACCGGCAATACCCGCAAGATCACAACGACCCTTGCCAACGCCCTTGCCGTCAGCTTTGAGGTCCCGCTGGAGGTGCGCGACTTTACGCTGCCCGCCGCGCGCGAGGAAACCTATGCTTTTGCCGAGGGGGACCTTGTTGTCTTCGGAATGCCGACTTATGCGGGAAAGCTCCCCAACAAGCTGCTTGAATTTGTCAAAACCGGCTTTGCCGGAGGCGGCGCGCTTGCCGTGCCGGTCGTGACATTCGGCAACCGCAGCTTTGACAATTCCCTTGCCGAGCTTTGCGCCTGCCTGGAAGCGGACGGCTTCCACACCATCGGCGCCGGCGCGTTTGCCTGCCGCCACGCCTTTACCGACGCGCTGGCGGAGGGACGGCCCGACCACGAGGATATGACTGAGCTGGCAAAGCTCGGTTCGGCAGTTGTGAGTCGCATTGTGAAGATGACGCAGTATCCATCACCTGTTACAGTGAGCGGCAACGCTGACGCGCCGTACTATCGCCCGCTGGGACTGGACGGCGAGCCAAAGGCCTTTCTCAAGGCGAAGCCGAAGACCGATCCTGAGAAGTGCATCCGCTGCGGCGTGTGTGCTTCCCTCTGCCCGATGGGTTCCATCAATCCTGACGATGTGACCGAGGTTGCTGGCATTTGCATCAAGTGCCATTCCTGCGTGCGCAACTGCCCTGTGGGCGCGAAGTACTTCGATGATCCCGCGTTTCTCTCACACCGCGCGATGCTCGAGCGCGACTATACGCGCCGGGCGGAGGACAGGATCTTTACAGAATAACAGCAAGACTCCAAAGGAAAAGGCCCTGTCCGGCACAGCCGGACAGGGCCTTTTGAATCGTGATATCAGGAAAGATGCGCGAATGCAGCGCCTGCGGAATACCGCCTCGCCGATTTCGGCGAGATAGCCGTTTTCGAGTTTCCAAAGCTGCCGGTTATCCGCTCCGGCGGCAAACCGGCGCACAGTGACGGGAGCATTGCTTCCGCAGCCCTTCGTTCACTTCCGGATGCTGTTTGCGCGCGCTCAGCCGACAAGGGCCTCAGTATCCATGGCGATCATCAGCTCTTCGTTGGTGGGGATGAGCAGGACGGTGACCTTGGAGTCGGGCGCGGAAATGACGCGCTCTTCGCCGCGGACCTTATTGGCGTCCTCGTCCATTTTAACGCCCATGAACTCAAGCCCGCCGGCGATCGCCATGCGTTCGGGCACATCGTTCTCGCCCACACCAGCAGTGAAGACGATGGCGTCCACGCCGCCCATCGCGGCGGCATACGCACCGATGTACTTTTTGACCTCGTAGGCGAACTTGTCGCGGGCGAGCGCGCAGCGCGTGTTGCCCTGCTCGGCGCCCAGTTCAAGGTCGCGGAAGTCGGAGCTGACGCCGCTGATGCCCTGCATACCGGACTTCTTGTTCAGCACGGTGAGCATCTGAGTGATGTCCATGCCGTACTTGTTCATCAGGAATTCAAGGATACCGGCATCAAGGTCGCCCGCGCGGGTACCCATCGGCAGACCGGCCAGCGGGGTGAAGCCCATGGAGGTATCCACGCTCCTGCCACCGTCGATCGCGGTGACGGACGAGCCGTTGCCGAGGTGGCAGGAGATCAGCTTGAGCTGCTCGATGGGCTTGCCGAGCATATCGGCGGCGCGCTGGGCGACGTACTTGTGGGAGGTGCCGTGGAAGCCGTAGCGGCGCACCTTGTCCTTTTCATAGTATTCATAGGGCAGAGCATAGGTATAGGCGACCGGGGGCATCGTCTGGTGGAAGGCGGTATCGAACACGGCGACCATCGGCACGCCGGGCATGAGCTGCTGGCAGGCCTTGATGCCAATGATGTTGGCGGGATTGTGCAGCGGGGCAAGGGGATTGCAGTCCTCAATCGCCTGCATGACCTCGTCGGTGATGACGACGGACTTGGCGAATTTCTCCCCGCCGTGGACGACGCGGTGGCCAACGGCGTCGATCTCCTTCATCGAGCCGATCACGCCGTTCTTTTCATCGACCAGCGCATCAAGAACGGCCTGGATGGCCTCGCTGTGGGTCGGCATGGAGACGGCGGCTTCCTTTACCGCTTCCTTGCCGGGCAGCTGAGGCTTGTAGGTAAAGCGGCCGTCGATGCCAATGCGTTCGCAAAGGCCCTTGGCAAGCAGCTCGCCCGTGGTGGGGTTGAGCAGCTGATACTTCAAAGAGGAAGAACCTGCATTGATGACCAAAACGTTCATAAGTATACTCCTTTTTCCAGGGGCGGCTTGCATTGCGCCCGAATTTCCGATAGAATGAAGAAAAACCATCGGCGTGCAGAATTCAATACAGCGTCTATTATAGCAAATATTTTTCCAAACACAAGCAAATTTAACAAAACGTAACTCTTTTGTAACCGCTTTGAGAGGACTTTTATGAAAACTGCTGGTATAATATGCGAATATAACCCCTTCCATCGTGGTCACGCCTGGCAGATCGCGGAGCTGCGCCGCCGTCTCGGCGAAGATACCGCCGTGGTCTGCGCTATGAGCGGCGATTTTGTCCAGCGGGGGGATTTCGCCATTATGCGTGCGCAGGCGCGCGCCGAGGCGGCGGTATACGGCGGCGCGGATCTGGTGATCGAGCTGCCGCTTCCGTGGGCGATCTCTTCGGCCGAAGGGTTTGCGCGCGGCGGCGTTATGACGCTTGCGGCGACGGGGCTTGTCGATACGCTGGTTTTCGGCAGCGAGTGCGGCGACACGGCGCGGCTGCTGCATACGGCGGAGGCGCTGCTGTGCGAAGGGTTTCCCGGGCGGCTGCGCCGAGAGCTTGCAAAGGGCTTATCCTTTGCCGCAGCACGGGAAGCGGCTGCAAAGGCGCTCATCGGTGGCGATGCGGATGTACTCAGAGAGCCGAACGACATTCTCGGCGTGGAATACTGCAAGGCGCTGCTGCAAAGCAGCAGCTCTATCGCGCCGCTGGCGCTCCGGCGCAGGGGGGCGGCGCACGACGGCGGGAGCGCGGATGGAATTGCTTCGGCAAGCCATATCCGCGCGCTGCTCGCGCACGAGGAAGATGCCTCCGCTTTTCTGACGGCGGAGAGTGCCGCTGTTTACGCGCGGGAATGCGCGGCCGGCCGCGCGCCGGTGGAGCTGGCGAATGCGGAACGCGCGATCCTTTCAAGGCTCCGCATGATGGAGGAGGCGGACTTTGCTCCGTTTGACGGCGGGAACGAGGGGCTGTACCACCGCTTCTACGACGCCGTGCAGCGCGAAACGACGATCGACGGCATCCTCGCCGCGGCGAAGTCCAAGCGCTACGCCTATGCGCGGCTGCGGCGAATGCTGCTGGCGACATACCTCGGCGTAACAGCGCTGGATATGCCGCAGCGCGTGCCGTACCTGCGGGTGCTGGCATTCAACGGACGCGGGCAGGCGCTGCTGAAGCGGATGAAGCAGACGGCGCGCGTGCCGGTGCTGACCAAAAGCGCCGACGTGCGTGCGCTGAGCGGGGAAGCGCAAGCGCTTTTTGCCCTCACGGCGCGCGCGGAAGATCAATATGCGCTGGCCTATCCCGACTTGCGTCAGGCGAAGGGCGGCAGCGCATGGACGAGCGGACCGGCGATCATCAGGGATGACGGACCGACCCTGTGAAAGGAGAACAACAATGAAAAAATGGATGGGATTGCTGCTCAGCTGCGCGCTGGCGCTGAACCTTGCCGCCTGCGGAGCAGGGACGGACGGCGGGCCGGAGGACACTACGCCGCAGGAACACGCGCTGCACTTTGAGGTCGCGGTGCAGGTCTACGAAAACGAATACAAGGCCGACGACGGCACACCGCTGCTCTCTGAGTACTACGAGCTGCCGCAGCTCGAGCTGCGGAACGCAGACGGTACGGTCTACGACGCTGCAGAGGATGTGACGGCGAACGGCGGCGCGGGCGAGACGGCGCAGCTCCGGGTGCAGGCGGCGTTCAACGCGGAGATGGAAAATGTGCTCGCTGCGCTGCGCGCGGACGCAGGAGAGATGGCAAAGGAGGCCAAAGAGTACTACGCGAAAAACGACACGTCGGTCTTTTTGGGCAGCTACTGGGCGAGCGAACTCAGTCTGACACAGACCTACATGACCGAGGGGAAGCTTCTGAGCGTCGCGGCGGAGAATTACACCTACTACGGCGGCGTGCATCCGAATTTCGTCACCCGCGCGTGGAACTTTGACCTGACAGCGGGCGAATTCCTGACGATCGACGATCTGTCCTCGGAGGAGGGCGATCTGAACGGATTCTCTGTGCAGCAGCTGGCCGGTTATGAGATGGACCGCCAGATCTATGAGAAGAACCTGAATGAGGGATATTTTGACGACTACGGTTCCTACCTTCTGGATTTCCCCTCGTTCGCAACGCTGTGCTTTACGGAAAGCGGCCTGACGGTCACGTTCGACCAATATGTCATCGCGCCCTACGCGGCGGGGCCGCAGGTGTTTGAGGTGCCGTACAGCGCCTTTTACAATGCGCTCAGCGACCACGCGAAGGAGCTTCTGGACGTTTCGCAGGAGCAGTGTATTCTGGCGAATTTCGACAGCGCGGCAACGCTGTGGGCGTGGTTTTACATGGGCGATCCGCCGATGGACAGCAATGTGACATCTGAGGTGGACGGCAGCCTTTATTATCTGACAGATATCGACGGCGTGAAGACGATGAAGGATCTTCACGCGCTGCTGTGCCGGTACGTCACGCCGGAGCTTGCCGGCGAGTGGCTGGATAGCGCCGGGCAGCGCTACCGCGACATTGACGGCAGACTTTACGCCATGTCCGCAGGCAGAGGCAGCAACGAGAGCCTGGGGAAGGATACCCGCAGTGTTGCGCTCGATGGAGACGGCGGCGTGCTGACGCAGACAGTCGCGCTGCTGGAATGGGACGATACTGCGCAGACGTGGACGGATACCGGAAAAACAGAATCCTACGAGTATCCCTTTATGATTAAGGACGGCTGCGCGGTGTTCTCTGCATTCCCATATCCGTACTGAGGCGCAAAGCGGAATAAAAAATGCTGGCTCTTATGAGCCAGCATTTTTTGATAGGCATTTTACCGGTAGCGCTCGCGGTGCGCGTGCATGATGTCGGCCAGCAGCGCGCCGTTATCAGGCGGCGTGTAGGTGACGGCGTTCGCACCGGCGGCAATGGTCTTGCGGATCGTCTCGTCTCTGGGGCCTCCCGTGGCAATGATGGGGATCTCGGGATGGCGCGCGCGGAGTGCGGCAACGAGCTGCGGCGTTTCCGCTGCGGCGGAAACATTCAGAATATCGACCCCTGCGGCAATGCGCGCCTCGGTGTCCTGCGTGGCGGAAACAATGGTGGCGACGACCGGAATATCAATGTGCGACTTGATGTCGCGCAGGATATCGGCGGAGACAGGCGCGTTGAGAACAACGCCGTAAGCGCCGCAGTGTTCGGCCTCCATTGCCTGAGCCACAGAACGTGCGCCGGAGGTGAAGCCGCCGCCAACGCCGACAAATACCGGCATATCCGCCACGCTGATGACCGCGCGCACAATGCGCGGCTGAGGAGTGAAGGGATAAACGGCAATGACCGCATCGGCATTGCAGCTGGCGATCGTGGCAACATCGGTGGAGAAAACGAAGGACTTGATCGTCCGTCCGAAAATACGGATACCGCTGCATTCACTGATGCACTCAGGCACCAGCAGCATATGGTTGCGAAGCTTTCCGCTGTAGCTGGGGGTGGGCGTCGGGGTAAAATCGCTCATGAAAGCACCTTCCTTTCTGCGGACAATAGAGGACCGCTAATAATTTATGCAGGGGCGTTATTCCACATGACTGCTTGCACGCATGGCGAGGATCGTCTGCCCAATCAGCTTGTCGAGATCCCAGCCGAGCATTTCCGCGCCGCGCTCAATGACCTCGCGGGAGCAACCGGCGGCAAACTTCTTGTCCTTGTACTTTTTCCTGACGGATTTGACTTCGAGGTCGCTGACGCTCCTGCTTGGCCGCATGAGCGCGACTGCCCCGATGAGACCGGTCAGCTCGTCCGTGGCGAAGAGAACTTTCTCCATCTCGTGCTGCGGCTCAGGCAGCCCTTCAAAGTGCAGCCCGTAGCCATGGCTTGCGGTAGCGCGGATGAGCCGTTCGTCAAGTCCGTGTTCGCGCATGATCTCCTGCGACTTGATACAGTGCTGATCGGGGTACCTCTCAAAGTCAAGGTCGTGCAGAAGCCCAACGACCTCCCAGAAATCTGCCTCGGCGCCATAACCGAGCGCTTCCGCATACCAGCGCATCACATCAGCGACGATGTTGGCGTGCTTCAGGTGGAATTCACCCTTGTTGTACTGCGTGAGAAGCTCCCAAGCCTGCTCTCTGGTATAAGCCATAAAAATGCCTCCCTTGCTTATGGCTGCTCGTCCGTAAAGTGGACGTGGTTGAAAATATGATCGGAGCAGAAGCAGTGATAGCCCGCGCATTTGCTGCAATAGCGGAACTGAAGCTCCGGGTTGGTCACATCCGTGCGGCCGCACACGGCGCACTTGTGGCGGAAGCCCTGCGTCTGCTGTTGGTACTGCTCCTGCCGCTGCTGGGAACGCACCGTGTTGTGGAAGTGCGAGGCCTGCCTGTTCTGGCGGTGTTCCAGCTTGAAAAAGCGCGTAAGCTCCGGCCAGAAGAAGATGACGAAGTTCAAAAGCGCGACCACCGGCAAAATGGCATAGTACCACACGCCGGAGGAAATGTAGCGGGCAATGTCGAAGAAGAAATAGAACACATCGATATACGCAAGCCACTTCATGCGGATGGGGATGAAGAAGAAGAGCAGCACCTGCGTGTCGGGATAGAGCAGCGCAAATGCCATGAACATGGCAAAGTTGACATAATTCGCGCCGTAGACCGGGAGACTGCCGCCGACGATCAGGCTGACGATGCTTGCGCCAACGACCGTGAGCAGCATACCGGAGAGGTAATAGGTGGTGAATTTGGCCGTACCCCACTGGCGCTCGAGCGTGGAGCCGATCCAGTAGTAAAAGTAGCAGGTGATCAGCAGATAGAATGGGCTGGTGCTTTCGGGAATGAGAACAAACGTGACCAGCCGCCAGACCTGCCCGTGGAGCAGGCCGTCGAGCGAGAAGGCGAAGAAGCCGAGAAAGTCCGCTGCGGCGGTAGAAAAGCGGGAGAGAAGACCAACGGCAATATTGCCGATCACGACATAGAGCATCAGGTTGGGGATGCCAAAATTCGGATGCAGGATGCAGAAACGATCGATCGCACGGTTGAGTTTATTCAAAAGGGATACCTCGCTTTGCTCTTTAGTAGGGTTACTGTTCCATTATGCCACAGCAGCGGGAAAAAGTCATCAATAAAGTTTGAACAAATAGGCATAACAAAATGGAATGCAGACGGAAAAGCGCGGAAAGAAAGCAGTTCTTTCCGCGCTTTTCACGTTAAATATCCAGTTCGGGCGGTATGTCGATCTCTTCGCCGACATATTTGCCGTTTTTCTTCCGCTGGCGCACGCATTCGCTCAGCAGGTATTCGATCTGTCCGTTGACCGAGCGGAAGTCATCCTCCGCCCATGCGGCGATCGCGGCGTAAAGCTTGGGCGAGAAACGCAGGGGGACCTGCTTTTTGGCATTGTCGTTCATGATGCCATCTTAGTACAGGCTGCCGGAGTTGACGACAGGCTGCGCGTCGCGGTTGCCGCAAAGCACCACAAGCAGGTTGGAGACCATCGCCGCCTTGCGCTCCTCATCCAGCTCGACCGTGTGGTTTTCGGAGAGACGGTCGAGCGCCATTTCGACCATGCCGACCGCGCCCTCGACGATCATTTTGCGTGCATCGATGATGGCGCTGGCCTGCTGGCGCTGCAGCATGACGGCCGCGATCTCGGGCGCGTAGGCAAGATAGGTGATGCGCGCTTCAATGATCTCAAGACCGGCCTCGGCGACCTTGGCCTGGATCTCGTCGCGGATACGCGCGGCCACGACCTCGCTCGAACCGCGCAGGCTCCCCTCGTCGGCGTGACCGTCGCCCGTGGTGTCCACGTTCGGGGCGACGTCGTAGGGATAGATGCGCACGATATTGCGCAGTGCTGCGTCGCACTGGAGCGACAGGTATTCCTTGTAGTTATCCACGTTGAAAACGGCCTTGGCCGTGTCGGTCACGCGCCACATGACGGCGATGCCGATCTCCACGGGGTTGCCGAGGCAGTCGTTGATCTTCTGGCGGGCGTTGTTGAGCGTCATGATCTTGAGGGAAATTTTCTTATTGCCGCCCACTTCGACTGCGGCGGACGCGCCCTGCATGGCGACGAGAATGTCGCCGCCCTTGTGGCCGCCGTCCACATCGCCGGACTGGTTGAGCTTCGTTTTGGCGGCGGGGTTGAAGGATGTGCAGAAGGGATTGACAAAGTAGAAGCCCTCGCCCTTGAGCGTGCCGATGTACTTGCCGAACAGCGTCAGCACCAGCGCCTCCTGCGGCTTCAGAATACGCAGGCCGCACAGCGGGATCCAGCCGAGCGTAAGCACAATAGCGCAGAGAATGATGAGCGGGACCAAATGCGCCATGATGCTGAAGGAGAGACCGACAGCGGCGGCGATGTAAAGCAGAATTTCAAGCAGCAGCACGAGCATACCGTTTTTGTGACCGGTGATGATCTTTTCTTCCATAAAAAGCACCTCCTATGTGATATCAAAATAATATCACAACAATATGAAATGTCAAGAGAAAAATGAAAAAAAGCGCCCCGCACGTTTGTGCGGAGCGCGGAGAGGGCAGGAGCCTTCACGCATAGTGGAATTTTTTCCGTCCGAGAAGGAAGAGCGTTCCCGTGACGATCAGGGTGAGCGCTTCGGCGACGGTGATGGCGAGCCAGATGCCGTCGATGCCGAGTATTTTCGGCAGGAGCAGTACCGCGGCGACCTGAATGGCGAGCGTGCGCAGGAACGAAATGAGCGCGCTGGCCGTGCCGTTGTTGAGCCCCGTAAAGAACGCCGAGCCGAAGATGTTGAAGCCGCAGACAAGGAACGACAGCGCATAGATGCGCAGCGCGTTCGCGGTGATATCGCACAGCTCTGCATCGTAGCCGACGAAAAGATGCGCGATGGGGTTTGCCAGCAGAATGGACGAGGCCGTCATCAGAAGGCTCGCGATGGTCGTAAGGCAGAGACTTTTTCTCAGGAGGCTCCTGAGCTCCGCGTGGTTCTGCGCGCCGTGGTGATAGCCGACGATGGGCGTAACGGCGATGGAGTAGCCAAAGAAAAACGCCATAAAAATGAAGTTGACGTACATGATGACGCCGTAGGCGCTCACGCCGTCCTCCCGTGCGACTGCCATGAGCTGCACATTGTAGAGTACGCTCACAAGCGAGGTCGAAAGGTTGCTGACCATCTCGCTCGAGCCATTATAGCAGGCCTTGCCCAGCGCGCGCAGATCAAGATGCGTGCGCGTCAGGCGCAGCGGCGTGTCGTTGGGACGCAGGAAGTAGACGAGCGGGATCAGCGCGCCAACGATCTGGGAAAGCGCCGTGGCAAGCGCTGCGCCGAGAAGCCCGAAGGGAAGCACATAGACGAACAGAAAGTCGAGCGCCATGTTGGTAAGTCCTGCGAACACCGTTACCCGCAGCCCAAAGCCAGGCTTTTCCGCTGTAGCAAGGAAGCTCTGGAAGCTGTTTTGCAGCATGAAAAACGGAAGCGACACAAGCAGGATGCGCCCGTAAAGCACGCAGTCGTCAACGGTCAGCTCCGTTGCCCCTGCGGCGTAAGAGATGGGGCGGGCGAAGACGAACACGACAGCGGAGAGTACTGTGCCGCCAACGCTCAGCACCAGCACGAGCATCGAAAATATCTCGTTTGCTTCCTGCGGCCTGCCCTCACCAAGCGTTTTGGCGATGAGCGCGCTGCCGCCTGTGCCGATCATGAAGCCGAACGCCGCCAGCGCCATGATGACGGGGAAGATGAGGTTGACGGCGGCGAAGGGATTTTTTCCCACGAAGTTGGAGACAAAAAAGCCGTCTACAATGCTATAGATCGACGTGACGATCATCATCAGGACGCTGGGCGCGACAAAGCGCAGCAGCTTTTTGCAGGTGAAATGATCGGAAAGTGAGATGGACACGGCGCAGGCCCTCCTCTGGCAGAAATGAAAAAAGTGCAAAAAAAGTCCGGTCACTCCATGACCGGACGCATCCGACATCTTCTCGACCGCTGCGGCTGCGGCCGCAAGTCCTCCGATGACATTTGAATTCGTAGGGAACATTGTAGCATAAATCCAGGCAAAGTCAAGTATTTGCACAAAAGCTTCAAAAACTGATTGACAAAGTGAACAAATGTGCTACAATAGCCTACGGCGAAAGCCCAAAAGTGAATACTTCATCAAGAGTGGTTGAGGGAACGGCCCGATGACGCCACGACAACCTGCCAAAAGAGGCAAGGTGCCAAATCCGACGAACGAATCGAAAGATGAGGAAGAGCAGAAAATGCGATACTCTGTCGGTTCGGCAGAGTATTTTTTGTTTTTCCGGCAAAAGAAAGGAAGAAAGAAATCATGGCAAAGCGTTTATTTACCTCCGAGTCCGTCACCGAGGGGCATCCCGACAAGATCTGCGACCAGATCTCCGATGCAGTACTCGATGCGATCCTCGAAAAAGACCCCAATGGCCGCGTGGCCTGCGAGACGACCGTCTCCACCGGCCTCGTCCACATCATGGGCGAGATCACCACGAGCTGCTATGTCGATATCCCGAAGATCGCGCGCGATGTGATCCGCGAGATCGGCTACGACCGCGCGAAGTACGGCTTCGACTGCGATACCTGCGGCGTCATCACCAATATCGACGAGCAGTCCGGCGATATCGCCATGGGCGTGGACAACTCCTTCGAGAATAAGGCGAGCGGCGCGAGCGAGCTTGACAACGGCGCGGGCGACCAGGGCATGATGTTCGGCTACGCCTGCACGGAGACCCCCGAGCTGATGCCGCTGGCGATCTCCCTTTCCCACAAGATGGCAAAGAGACTGACCGACGTGCGCAAGCAGGGTCTTGTTGATTACCTCCGCCCGGACGGCAAGACGCAGGTCACGGTCGAATACGACGAAAGCGGAAAGCCCGTCCGCGTGGATACGGTCGTCCTTTCCACCCAGCACGCGCCCGAGGCCTCTCTTGAGACCATCCGCAAGGACATGATCGAGCTGGTCATCAAGCCGACCGTTCCCGCAGAGCTGATGGATGAGAATACGAAGATCTATGTCAATCCGACCGGACGCTTCGTCATCGGCGGCCCGCAGGGCGACAGCGGCCTGACCGGCCGCAAGATCATCGTCGATACCTACGGCGGCAGCGCCCCGCACGGCGGCGGCGCGTTCTCCGGCAAGGATCCGACGAAGGTGGACCGCTCCGCCGCTTACGCCGCGCGCTATGTCGCCAAGAACATCGTGGCTGCGGGCCTTGCGGATAAGTGCCAGGTCCAGCTTGCCTATGCCATCGGCGTTGCGCATCCCGTGAGCGTGCTTGTTGAGACGTTCGGCACCGGCAAGGTCGATGACGACAGACTTGAAGAGGCTGTGGAGAAGGTCTTCGACCTGCGCCCGACCGCCATCATCCGCGACCTGGATCTGCGCCGTCCCATCTACCGCCCGCTTGCCGCCTACGGCCACATGGGCCGCGAGGACCTCGGCGTGACGTGGGAGAAGACCGACCGCGTGGACGCTATCCTTGCAGCGCTCAAGTAAAGGCATCTGAAGACATGGCAAAGGCTGCCGGCGGTTCAGCCGGCGGCCTTTTTCCGGATATTAAAGCAATACAGGAAAAGCGCCGGCCCGTTTTGGACCGGCGCTTTTCTGCATCCGCAGTATGCGGACGCCCTGTTTGTCAGGGAGAAGGGAAACGAGCCTTTCCCTCTGCGGCCTCGGCGGCGATTTTCTGCAGTTTTTCCATGCGTGCGTCAAGCTGGGCGCTGATCTCAGCGCACTCATACAGCTCGCGTTCCACAAACTCCATCTGCGGCAGATCCTTTTTGTAGCGGATCTTGTGTTCAAGGCTGGCCCACCAGTCCATTGAGATCGTCCGGAACTGCACCTCCACCTTCATCTGCCTTTTCTGGTCATGCAGAAAAATGGGCGTTTCCACGATCAGGTGAAGGCTGCGGTATCCGTTGGGCTTGGGCTGGGCGATGTAGTCCTTCCGCTCGAGGAGCGTGATATCGTCCTGGCGCAGAAAGGCGTCGGACAGTTGGTAGATATCCGATGGGTGAGAGCAGATCACGCGCACGCCCGCGATATCGTTCAGATTTTTTTCGATGCTGTCCACTGTGAGCGGATAGCCGCGGCGAGAGAGCTTTTCCACAATGCTTTCGGGAGATTTGAGCCGGGTTTTGATCGATTCGATGGGGTTGCGGTCGTATTGCAGGGAAAGCTCTTCGTCCAGTACGTTGAACTTTGTTTCGACTTCCATCATCGCGCAGCGGTAATAGCTCATCAGTTCGCGGTAGGGGCGGGAATATTTCTGCACCCACTGCTGTACCTCGCTTCTGGAAAGGCGGGAAAGCAGCACCTGCTCAAGATACGCTCGGTCGCCGAATGTTGTATGAAGCGGCATTCCATCAGCTCCTTTGCATTTGCATTACAGTCCGGTGCGGGCTGCTTAGTCCAAGCATAGCAAAGGCTGAGGGACGGTTCAAGAGGGAAGTGGTAAATTTTTATCAGAAAGTCCGCTCGCTGTGGGCAAATGCAGAATCTATTCTATTTATGGCAGAAAAAGCGGAAAAGGCAAATAGGCATTTCCTGTCAGCTGCCCGGATTTCCAACAGACCGGTGAAAACTGCACAGTATGCCCCGGAGCGAAATAAAAATGGAAGTCCGGCTGGACCGGACTTCCTGAACTGCAATGCTGCTTTTGCGTTAAGCGGCGCCTGCGCGCTGCTGCATCATCTGCCAGAGGATGGAAAGCTGCTCGGTAGAGACGAGAACATGGGCGAGAATGAAGACAAACCAGAGCCGCTGCATATTCTCTTCGTTTTTCGAGAGGAAGAAGCAATAGCAGAAATACGCTACCGCGTCTACGATCAGCACCACGATGAGCATGGCGAAGAACCCTTCCTCGCTGGCTTCTGCCATGCCGGTGTAGAGCGAGAGGATCGAATAATACAGGAAGGTGACGATAAACGGCCACTGCGCCTTGCGCCAGTCGTGGATGCGCGGCTTTTTCTGATTCATGGGGGCAAAACTCCTTTGTGTGTCGGTGTTTCTACAGTATACCGCGCCGGCGTGCGGAATGCAAGCGGAAATGCCCTTGCAAAGCGCGCCTGCCGGTGATAGACTGCCGGAAGAGGTGATCTCATGCTGGATACATTGATTTGCAATGCGAATGTGATCGACGGCGCCGGACGCGCGGCGTTCAGGGCGGACGTGGGTATCCGCGACGGGGTGATCGAAGCGGTCGGCGCGCTTTCCGGCGCGCAGGCGGCGGAGACCATCGATGCGGCGGGACGATGCCTGACGCCGGGATTTATCGATATCCACCGCCATGCCGACGCGGCGCTTTTCCGCCCGGGATTCGGGGAGGCGGAGCTTTGCCAGGGGTTGACAACGCTGGTGAACGGCAACTGCGGTATGTCGCTCGCGCCGCTTTTCGGCGCGCACGCAGACGCCTGCGCGGCATATCTTGCGCCCATCACGGGCGATATCCCGTCGGAGCTGCGCTTTGCGTCGCTCGGGGACTATTTTAAGAAAGCTCAGGAGCGGGGGATGCCGCTTTCCTGCGCGGAGCTGATCGGCATGGGAACGCTGCGCACGCTTGCTGCGGGCTTCACGACAGGCGACCTTTCACCGCTTGAGCTGCGCGATCTGCACTATTACATGGAAAAGGCGCTGGCCGACGGCGCGTGCGGTGTGTCGCTGGGACTTGGCTATGCGCCGGAGATCTTTTACTCTACCGATGGCCTGATCCGCGCGCTTGCGCCGCTGCATGAAAGCGGCGTTCCCGTCTGTGTGCATATGCGCCAGGAGGGCGACGGCGTGGTGGACGCGCTGCGCGAGATGCTGGAGGTCGCACGCGCGCTGAAAACGCCGCTGGAGATCAGCCATCTCAAGGCGATCGGGCGGCGCAACGCGCGTTCCGCCGTGCCGGAAATGCTGCGGCTCATCGCACGCGCTAGGGAAGAGGGGCTGGATGTGATGTGCGACGTGTACCCCTACACTGCGGGTTCCACGCAGCTGATCCATGTGCTGCCGCCGGAGTTTCAGAAGGGCGGCACGGAGATGCTGTCGGCGCGTCTCGGCGATGCGGCGGCGCGCGCAGAAATGCGCGCGCGGATGGAAACAGGGAGCGACTTTGAAAATATCACGCTGCTCGTTGGCTTTGAAAACGTTGTGGCCATTGGGCTGAAAACGGAGGAATACCGCAGCTTTGAGGGGAAAAGCATCAAGGAGATCGCCGCCGCGCAGAGAAAGGATCCCTACGATGCGCTGTTCGACCTGCTGGCGTGTGAAAAATGCGAAGCGGGCATGATCGATTTCATCGCCGATGAGGCGGATGTGCGCGATATTTTGCGCGCGCCGTTCTCCGGTGTGATCTCAGACGCCACCTATCCCAGCGGAGGGCGCGTCCATCCGCGCGTATATGGGGCGTTCGCGCGCCTGATCGAGACCTACGTTGTACGGGAGCACGTGCTTACGCTCGAGCAGGCGGTGCATAAGGTGACGGGACAGGCGGCAGAGCGCTTTTCGCTTTCCGGCAAGGGAAGAATCGAGGTGGGCGCGGATGCGGATCTGCTGCTCTTTTCGCCGGAAAAAATCCGCGAGAATGGAACATATCAGCGGCCCGGCGTGCCGGCGTCCGGCTTTGACGAGGTGTTTGTTCGCGGCGCGCGCGCGGTCAGAAACGGCGTTTACCGCGGCGGACGGAGCGGCGAAATGCTCCTGCTGTAACGGCGTTCAGAAAATCTTAGAAAAAAGTTTGCAGAAAAATGCTGACGATTTCAGAAGGCTGTGGTATGCTGTAAAAAAAGAGAACGGAGATGGCTGCGGTGGAACACTTCCTCGATACGATTGAGACGATAGGAGAAGGGTACGGCTTTCCTCTCTTTGGGGCGCGCCACCTGATCACGCTGGCGGTGTTTCTCGCTTTTGCCGCAGGCAGCTGCATTCTTTACGGCAGGGCGGATAAAGCCGGACGGGGGAAAATGCGGAAGCTTTTTGCCATTCTGCTGCTGGCGGACGAGCTGTTCAAGCATATCTGTCTCTTTGCCGGCGGCAATTTCAACTGGACATATCTGCCGCTGCACCTCTGCTCGATCAATATTTTCCTGATTGCCGTTCATGCGTGGCGGCCGAATAAAACGCTTGATAATTATCTGTATTTCATCTGCATCCCTGCGGCGGTCGCTGCGCTGCTGTTTCCAACATGGACGTCGCTCCCGGCGGCTAATTTCATGTTTCTGCACTCCACAAGCGTTCATATTCTGCTGGCCTGCTATCCGGTCATGCTATTTTCTGCGGGCGATATCCGCCCGCAGATGAAGGCGCTGGGCCGCTGCGTGCTGCTGCTCATCTGCATGGCGGTGCCGATCATGGCGGTAAACCTGCTGCTGGATACCAACTTCATGTTCCTCATGTATGCGCCGTCCGGCAATCCGCTGGCGTGGTTCGCCCAGCATTGCGGCAGCCACCTGATCGGCTTTCCGGTGCTGCTGGCGGCGGTGTGCGGCGTAATGGATCTTCCGCTTCTGCTGCGGCGTATGCGCAGCAGGGCGGCGCGGCGCGCAGGCTGAATGCACAGAATGCAGGGCGGGCTTCCGGTGGGAAGACCGCTCTGCTCTTTATTGGGCGTTATTGAGCGGCACACGGAAAAAATCCTGAATCAACTCTTGACAGCAGACCGGAAAAATCATATAATACCATCGTTGTCCAATGACAGCGTAGTTATATATCCGGGTGTAGCGCAGTTGGTAGCGCGCATGGTTCGGGACCATGAGGCCGTGAGTTCAAATCTCGCCACTCGGACCACCAAAAAGCCTTGAAATCGTATGATTTCAAGGCTTTTTTGCAACTTGTCATAGCGAATTGCGCGTTTTCGAATTGCGAGATTTTTTCAAAAGCGCACAAAAAAGCGCACAACTCCCGAAAAGCACGCGGAAGTCATTGATACATCGGAAGAAAAAGGGTGTATTTCAATGGCAAATATCAGAGAAAAACGCCCACACAGCATGACGCTATACGGACGTAAGCAAAGAAATATCTTGTTATATGATGTTTGTTTTCATATTCAAAGCCGGACGGATCCGATGGAGGGGCTGCGCTTTTTTAGCTGGTGCAGGTCATGGCTAACGAGTTCCCCGGCGGCGTGCTGGTATTCGGCGCAGCGAACCGGACGGGCGTGCCGGCGATCCCTGAGGCCGGTGGCAAGTCCAAATGCGATAAATCCATCTCGGGATGGGGCTTGCCGGAACGCGAGACACCGGCGCATTTGGCAAATTGACGTTAGCTCCGTGCTGTGATATGCTATGCTTGTGCAGGGACTTGAGGCCTGCATCAGACACGGGACGCGCCTGCCCGGACTGTCCGCCTCACCGGTCGCGCATACTCCCATCAGGAAAACTCAAGGCTGCTCCGTGAGGGTTGGAAGTGAGCCGGACGCGCAGAGCGCGTGACGTTCTGCGTCACAACGATAAGATTCAGGGAGGAATAAACGATGTTCAGACCCGTCCGAAAGAAGAAAAATGAAATCAGCGCGGAAGCGGCGAAGACGCTTCTGTGCCATGCGCGGCGCGGCGTGCTGGCGGTGCAGGGGGATGATGGTTACCCCTACGCCATACCGGTCAACTACCTCTACGATGAATCGGCGCGGAAGATCTACTTCCACGGCGCGCGCGCGGGACATAAGGTCGATGCGCTCAGAGCCTGCGATAAGGTGTGCTTCACTGTCCTGAGCGATGAGATCATCCGCGATGAGCCGTGGGCGCCGTATATGCAGAGCGCGGTCGTGTTTGGCCGCTGCCGCCTGCTTGAGAGCGGGCCGGAGGCGCTGGCGCTTATCAAACGGCTTGCGATGAAGTACTATCCCGATGAGCGTCTTGCAGAGGAGGAGATCGCCGCCTCCGGCAAAGCTGTGCAGATGTACGAGATCACGATCGAACACCTGAGCGGAAAGGAAGTACAGGAACGGTGAGCTTCCGCACAGCGTGTGCAGCGGAAATGCGGTTGGAAGGAGCGGCGGCAACGTCTGGACCGGTGCGGGCGCGCAGGCCATGCCGGGCGCTGCCATCGGCAGCGATACAGCCATCAGCAGCGGCTCTTAACGCATTCTTAGCTTGACGGCGCCGGGGAACGTCTGGTACAATACCGTCAGCTTGAGATAAAGGAGGAAACGCGCCCATATGGATACCGACGGCAGTGACTACCACAGTAGCCACCTGATCTGCCATCTGTTTGTGAAAGCATATCTGCGCTGCTAAGAAGCGGGGTGGACGTGCTTTTTTGCGCTCATTTGCGGGTATTGACTATTTGACCAGATGACAGAAAAGGAGTTTTTGCCTTGTCTACTACGACCTGTATTATCATTATGGCGGTATGCCTGCTGCTTTCCGCCTACTTTTCCGCCACGGAGACCGCGTTTTCCTCCGCCAGCACCACGCGGCTCAAAACCCTTGCCGAGAAGGGCAACGCCAACGCCGCGCTTGCGTGTGAGCTTTTGGAGCAGTATGACCGGCTGCTCTCTACCATTTTGATCGGTAATAATATCGTCAACATCGCAACAGCGTCCATCGGTACAGTGCTGTTCGTCCATGCCTACGGCGATGCGGGCGCGACGATCTCCACCGTGGTGGTCACGGTGGTGGTGCTGATCTTCGGCGAGATCTCGCCCAAAAGCATCGCCAAGGACTGCGCGGAGCGGTTCGCCATGTTTTCCGCGCCCATCCTGCGCGTACTTATCTGGGTGCTGCTGCCGCTCAATCTGCTCTTTTCCCTCTGGAAAAGGCTGCTGGCGAAGGTGTTCCGCCTGAACGGCGAGAGCAAAATGTCGCAGGAGGAGCTGCTGATGCTCGTCGATGAGGTGCAGCAGGGCGGCAGCATCGACAGGAGCGAGGGCGAGCTGCTGCGCAACGCCATCGGCTTTTCTGAGCAGCAGGCGAAGGATATCCTCATCCACCGCGTAGACCTCGCGGCGCTGCCGGTCACGGCGAGCCGGGAGGAGGCTGCCACGCTGTTCACCAATACCAAGTATTCCCGCCTGCTGGTCTACCAGGATTCCATTGACCATATCCTCGGCACCATCCACCGCAAGGACTTTTACGTTGGCTGCGGCGTGACCGACAAGCCGATCGCTGAGCTGCTCTCGCCCGCTATCTTTGTGCCGGAAAATGAGCTGATCAGCCTGCTGCTCAAGAAAATGCAGCAGGCCAAAACGCACGTTGCCGTCGTGTTAGACGAATACGGCGGCACCTACGGCATCGTTACGATGGAGGACATCCTCGAAGAGCTGGTGGGCGAGATCTGGGACGAACACGAGCAGGAGGAGGTGCCAATCCGCGAAACGGCGGAACACACGTTCCTTGTGGATGCGGGAATGGACTTTGACGATTTTGCCCGCTTTTTCCATCTGAAGAGCGACTCGGAGATGGTATCGGTCAGCGGCTGGGTGATGGAATGCTGCGGAGGCGTGCCGGAAAGCGGCAACCGTTTTACATATGACGATCTTGACATACTCGTTGCAAAAGTAGAGAATCACCGCATTGAGGAGCTTTGCGTCAAACAGCGGCCGTGCAGCGATGAAAACGAAGACGGCGTGCGGACAGAGGAGAACGTTCATGAATAAGCAGTTCAAGCAGCAGATGCTTCTGATCCTTTTCGGCGTGGCGCTTTTCGCCGCGCTGACCAACCTGAATGAAGTAGCGGGCTTTTTCCGCTTTTTGGCAGGTATTCTGTCGCCGGTGCTTTCGGGTCTTCTGCTTGCGTTCGTGCTGAGCGTTCCGATGCTCGGCATCGCGCGGCGGCTCATGGCTCATTTCCCAAAGCTGAAGGAGAAAACGGCCGATACCCTGAGCCTGACGCTGACGATGCTCTGCGTTGCGCTGCTGGTGTTTCTGCTGTGCGCGCTGGCGATCCCGCAGCTGGCGGCATCTGTTGGGAGCATTGCTGCGCTTGTAAAGGAGAACTGGCCGGATTGGATAGCGCTGCTGGGAAGCTACGGCATTGACACCACGGAGCTGACGGGACTTGCGGCGTCGTTCGACTGGAAGACAGCGGTGGAGAAGCTTTTCACCGGCGCGGGAGCCGTGATTGGCTCGGTCGTCAATCTGGCAAGCTCAACGGTATCGGTCACGGTAAACGCCGTATTTGCGGCTGTGATCATGTTCTATGTACTGTTGGGGCGGCGGGAACTTGGTAAGCAGAGCCGCGGCTTTCTGTACGCCTACTGCAAGGAGAGTACGGCAAATCGCATCTGCCGCATCGCAAAGCTGACGCACGATACTTATGCCAAGTTTTTCTCCGGCCAGTGCATCGAGGTGCTGATTCTCGGCACGATGATCTTCCTTGCATTTTCCGCCTTCCGCATCCCCTATGCGGCGTTGACGGCGGTATTGACGGCGGCGTTCGCGTTTATCCCGTATATCGGCGCGTTTGCCTCCTGCCTGATCGGCGTACTGCTCACGCTGCTGGCTGCGCCCGAGAAGGCGATCCTTTGCTTCCTTGTCTATCAGGCGGTGCAGTTCGTTGAAAACCAGTTCATCTATCCGCATGTGGTCGGCGGCAGCGTGGGGCTTTCCCCGCTGTGGACGCTGCTGGCCGCGCTGCTTGGCGGAAAGCTGTTCGGCGTCATCGGCATCGTGTTCTTTATCCCGCTGGCAGCGGTGATCTCGCAGCTTTTGCAGGGAGATATTGAGCGCAGGCTCAGCGCGCGGGGAAAAGCGGCTCAATGATCTCCGCCGCTTGCCGGGCAAGCTGCGCGTCTGCATGGTATAGTTGCCGACCATTTCAATAGAACACCTGCCTTTTTTCGCCTTTTCCCCAGCCGTCAAAAGAGAGAATAAGGCGCTTTCCGATTGAAGGCGGCAAAAAACAACAGGCCTCCCGTGGCGGTGCAGCCGCAGGAGGCCTGTTTCTGGCGGGGATGTATGGGGATCGAACCCATCCGGACGGCTCTTGACCACCCGCGGCCGGTTTTGAAGACCGGGGGACACACCAGCATCCATCCACCCCCATGGCAGGAAAGGAAGAACTACAACTGGCCGGCAAGCGCGCCGGGATAGCGCAGGTCGCCCTCCCGGCGGGTGATGCGGCTGCGGTCGCAGTATTCCAGTATGGCAAGCGCGTATTTGCGCGACGTTCCCAGCGCATCGCGCAGCTCAGCCAGGGTGATCGTTCCATGCGCCGCAAGGCAAGACCGGACCACGGCGCAGGCGCTGTGCCATGCGTCCTGGTGGCAGTAAAGCCCGGGCGAGAGCAGCAGCAATTCGCCGTTGGCCGCGGCGCTTTCCAGCACCTGCCTGGCGTCGTTCCGCTCGTTGGGAGCGAAGCGGGCAAGGGCTTCATCCATTGCCGGCGGTTCAACGCCGGCCTGACGGTAAAGCGCCAGCAGCTCTTCGCGTATGGCGGCCTGCCGCCGGGTATAGCGCACGGAAAAGTCCGCAAGCGCGCAGCGTCCGGCAGAGATCCGGATGCGTCCCTCGCGGCAGAGCGCGGCGAGGATCGCATCGCAGACGGACTGAGCGGAAGAGCGGAAAAGCTTTTGCCGCAGCTCCGCATCGCGCATGCCGGTATGAAGCGGATTCCTGGCGTGATAGGCGGCAAGCAGGGCGCGGCAGGTCTCCCAGAGACCGTCGAATACAGCGCTGGAAAGGTAACGCCCGGGCAGCGGCTCCAGAATGCGTCCGGCGGCGGCCAGCTGGCCCAGCTGCGGAAGAAGCAGGGCGGCGTCCATGCCGAGCGGCTGCGCAAGCTGCTCGGCGCCGGGCAGCGCGCAGCCAAAGGCTGCAAGCTGCTGCAAAATGCGTTCCGCGTCCGAGCCGCTTTCGCGGATGCGGAGCGCGGCAAGCACAGCGCTGTCGCCGCGCCTGTGCCGCACGGGCGCATCATCGAGAATGAGTCCGCCGCCGATCGTTTCAAGCGGCGAATAGAAGCGGATCACAAAACGGTCCCCGGGCTTAATGGAAACCGGCTCCCGCAGGCGAAGCTGCGCATAGCAGCTTTCCCCCGGAGAGAGCGCATCGCGGTCAAGCAGAACGACCTTTGCCAGCAGCACGGACGCGCCATGGTAAAGGTGGAGCTGCGAATTGTTGAGAATGGTGCGGCGGGAACTGCCAAGGCAGCGGAGATGCACATCCAGCATTCGGGAAGCGCGGACGCTGCCGGGGCTGACTACTGTGTCGCCGCGCCGGACGAGAGCTTTTTTAATGCCGGCGAGATTGACGGCGGTGCGCTGCCCGGCGTACGCCGCTTCCACATCCCTGCCATGCACCTGAAGGCTCCGCACGCGCGCCTCAATGCCCGCAGGGGCAAGCTCCACGGTGTCGCCGGTGTGGATGGTACCCTCGATCAGGGAGCCGGTGACGACTGTGCCAAAGCCGTCCACGGAGAACACACGGTCCACCGGCAGCCGGAAGGCTGCGTGGACATTTTTTTCCGGCGCGCGGGCAACAAGCTCGCGCAGCGCTCCGCGCAGGGCGGGGAGACCCTCGCCGGTGCGGGCGGAAACGCAGAGGATCGGCTTTCCCTCAAGAAAGCTGCCCTTTGTCTGCAGGGCGGCTTCCTCTATCACCAGCCTGAGCCAGTCCGGCGCCACCAGGTCGGTTTTTGTGATCACCGTAAGGCCATCGCAAACGCCGAGCATCGTCAAAATATCCAGATGCTCAACGGTCTGCGGCATAAAGCCGTCGTCCGCCGCGACGACGAGCATCGCAAGGTCAATGCCGCCTGCGCCGGCAAGCATATTCTTGATGAACCGCTCGTGACCCGGCACGTCGATGATGTCCGTCTGCGTGCCGTCCGGCCAGTCGAGGTGGGCGAAGCCGGGTTCGATGGTGATGCCGCGCCGCTTTTCCTCGGCAAGACGGTCGGTCTCGATGCCGGTAAGCGCCTTGACCAGAGCGGTCTTGCCGTGGTCAATGTGTCCCGCTGTTCCAATGATGATGTGCTTCATTGCGCCGCCTCCGCAAGCGCTGCGGCGATGGCGGGAAACTGTTCGCGCCGCAGGGTACGCATTCCCAGCAGCACGCACCCGTGCGAAACACGCGCGATAATGGGGGTGTCGCGCTTGCGCAGCCGCTGCTCCAGCGCGTCTGCGCTGCAGCCGTGCGGTCGGATCGCCACGGCAAATGCGGGCAGGAGCTGCGCCGGAGCGCTGCCGCCTCCAACGGGATCCTGCGAAGCAAGAACTGCGGCGTCAACGCCGCAGGCCGTCAGCAGGGTACACAGCTCGTCCGCGCGCGCGCGCAGCTCGTCCGGCGTCAGCGCAAGCATCCGCAGCGTTGGGATCTCATCGGACGCAGTGCCATCGGCATAGGCGCGCAGAGTCGCTTCCAGAGCGGCAAGCGTCAGCTTGTCTGCACGCATGGCGCGCGCAAGCGGGTGCCGCTTCAGCCGGTCGATATACTGCTTTTTGCCCAGAATGACGCCAGCCTGCGGGCCGCCGAGCAGCTTATCCCCGGAAAAGGATATAAGGTCAACGCCCGCGCGCACGGAGGACTGCGCCATCGGCTCGCCGCAGACGCCAAACGGCTCCAGCGCAGTCAGACACCCGCTGCCAAGATCTTCGATCATCGGCAGGCCGTGCGCGTGCGCAAGGGCGGCGAGCTCCGCGCGGCCAACCGCCTCGGTGAAGCCAAGAATGCGGAAATTGCTGGTGTGGACCTTCATCAGCGCGCGCGTTTCCTCGCCGATGGCGCGCTCATAGTCGGCCAAATGCGTTTTGTTGGTGGCGCCTACCTCGCGCAGGGCCGCACCGCAGGCCTCCATAATGTCTGGGATGCGGAACGAGCCGCCGATCTCTACCAGCTCCCCGCGAGAGACGACCACCTCGCCTCCGGCTGCAAGCGCCGAGAGGATCAGCAGCACGGCGGCGGCGTTGTTGTTTACGACCATGGCGCTCTCAGCGCCGGTAAGGCGCTGGAGCAGCGGCTCGATATGACGGCAGCGGTCGCCGCGCGCGCCGGTGGAAATATCATATTCCAGCGTGGAATAATCCCGTGCGGCGGCGGCAGCGGCGGCAGCGGCGCGTTCGCTCAGGCAGGCGCGGCCCAGATTTGTGTGCAGCGTAACGCCCGTTGCATTGATCACGCTGCGCAGCGCGGGAAGGCGCGCGCTGCGCGCGCGCGCAGCGATGCGGGAGCAAAGTGTATCGGCGTCCGGCACGGCGCTGCATTCGCCGCTGCAAAGCTGCGCACGCAGCGCATCCAGCTCGACCCGCACGGCTTCGGTCAGCGCCGGCAGGGGAACATCTGCGCACACGGCGCGCAGCGCGGGAAGATTGAGAAGCTCATCGACTTTGGGAATGGTGCGAAGGAGGAAATTATCCATGGGTACGGTCTCCTTCCTGTTGAAATAATCCCATTCATACATCATAATCGGTTTGCGGGGGAAAGTAAACCCATTGTGCAAAAAACTTTACGCCGGTGCGCGGCGGAACGGGATTGCGGCATTTGGCGCTTGAGTTATTGCGAAAGGCCGTGTTATAATCAGACTGCGTTTGGCGCGTATGTTTTGCGCGCGCCGGCCGCAGCGGAAAAGAACGCTGTAGCAGAAAGAGAGAGCTTTTACATGGACGATCAGAGAATCAGAACGGCTCTGCACAGGGCAATGGAGATCGGCCGCGCGGAGATTCCGCATGGCGCGGTTGCAGATTACATTCCTGAACTCGGCAAGGCGCGGAAGGACGCGCTCGGTATCTGTCTGGCACTGCCGGACGGATCGGTCTGCCGGGAGGGAGACGCCGGCATACGCTTTACCATTCAGTCCATTTCCAAGGTCATCTCCCTCTGCAAGGCGCTGGAGGTGCGCGGCGAGGAAGAGGTCTTCCGCCACGTGGGAATGGAACCGTCCGGCGAGGCGTTCAATTCCATCGTCGAGCTGGATCTGCAATCGAACAGGCCCTTCAATCCTATGATCAATTCCGGCGCGATCGCCGTGGAAAGCACCATCATCGATTATGTTTCGTTTGAGGAGCTGCTGGACTATGCAAGGCTTCTGTGCGGCGATCCGGGCATCACGCTCAACCGCCAGGTCTATCTCTCCGAAATGAACTCCTGCGACCGCAACCGCGCGATCGCCTATCTGCTCAAGAGCAAGGGGATCATTACGGCGAATGTGGACAACAGCATCGAGCTTTACACAAAGATGTGTTCGCTGAACGTTACGGCGGCATCCCTTGCCGCCTTTGCGCTGCTGCTGGCAAACGGCGGCGTCAACCCGCTTACGAAGGAGCGCCTCCTGAAGCCGGAAACGGTCCGCACGGTTCTTTCCATCATGCTGACCTGCGGGATGTACGATGGCTCCGGGCGCTTTGCCGTGGAGGTCGGCGTGCCGACCAAATCGGGCGTTGGCGGGGGACTGATGGCTGCGGTACACGGAAAGGCCGGCATCGGGATCTACGGGCCGGCGCTGGACGACAGGGGCAACTGCATCGCGGGCTGCGCGATGATGAAATACCTTTCGCACGAACTGGGGCTGCATCTGTTTCAGGAGGTCGGCGGAACGTCCGAGCGGTGAAGCGCGGCGGCGCGCAAAGTACCTTTGCACCGCGCATGGCCGCAGTCCGGTATAAGAAAAACGGGAACGGAGAAGCAAACTGCTTCTCCGTTTTTCTGATGGATGAAGAAATGTATCGCCGGAAAAGCGCGGGGACAGAAGCAAGCGCATATGCTGGGGCAGGAACGTTTCGTTTGGGAGGGATACAATGAAGCCAGTCCATTTTTTCCTCGGCGCAAACAGCGGCGAGGGGTTTTACTCGCTTTACGACCAGATGCTGGGCGGCCGCTTTGACGACCTGATGATTCTCAAGGGCGGCCCGGGCTGCGGAAAGTCAACGTTTATGCGCCGGATGGGCGCTGCGGCGGAGCAGCGCGGTGAGCGCGTGATCTACATCCCGTGTTCGGGCGATCCGGAGTCGCTTGACGGCGCGATCTTTCCGGACCGCCGCGCCGCCGTTGTCGATGGAACAGCGCCGCATGTGCTGGAGCCAACGTATGCGGTGGCGAATGAGCGGTATGTTGATCTGACGCGCTTTTACGATGTGGAAGCGGCCAAGGCGATCCGCGCGGAGCTTCAGACGCTCAGCGACAAGTATCGTGCGCACTACCGCAGCGCCTACCGTATTCTGCGCGCAATGGACGAGGTGGCCTCGGAACGCCGCACGGTGCTGCACGCGCAAATGGATTTTGCAAAGCTGCGCCGCCGCATGAACGGCATCCTTTCGCGCGAGCTGCGCGCCGCAGGACGGGGGAACGGCCGCGTTGTGCGGGCGTTTCTCGGCGGCATGACGCACTTGGGCGATATTTGCCGGTTCGACACGGTCGAAACGCTTTGTCCGCGCGTCTACGAGCTGTGCGACAGCGCAGGCCTCGGCGCGCAGGCGCTTGAGAGCGTCTGCGCTGCCGCACGGGAAAGGGGACTGGACGTCGTCGCCTGCCCGGACCCTGACAGGCCGCGGGAACTGCAGCACCTCCTGCTCCCGGAAAAGGGGCTGGCGTTCGTTACAACGAATGCGCGCATTCCGTATGAGGGGAAGCCCTACCGCCGTCTGCGGCTCGACGCGATGGCAGAGGAAAAGCTCACGCGCACGCAGAAGGCGAAGCTGCGCTTTGCGCGGCGCGTGGAGGCGTCTCTTTTAGACGAAGCTGTGAGTGCGCTGTCGGATGCGAAAAAAGCGCACGATGCACTGGAATGTGCGTACCATCCCTGTGTGGATTTTGAAGAGGTCACTGCGCTCGCAGAGGAAGAAATTAAAAGGCTATTAAGGCAATAGTGCTTTACAGGTTTTGCTGCGCCGAGCAGGGAAGCCTCCGCCGCGCATTGCGCGGCCTCACTCCTCCATGCCTGCATGGAAATAAACCGTTTGCTCCGGCAGCGATAAAATGAGCGTATACTCGCTGCTTTTTCCGCCTGTACCATCGGTATATTCCGTGACGCCGACAAGCGCCGTACCGGTCTCGCCGTCCAGCGTAAGATCGTAGAGAACGTTGTTCGCGTCGCGCTGGGTGAGGATATAGGCGCCGCTCTGCGTGCTGCCGTCCGTGTTGGTGACGGTCAGCGCGCCGTCCTGCGCGGCGCAGGTGAGGGCGGGGAGGTCGAGCGGCTGACCCGCGCTGTCGATGGCGTTTGCGTATGTCCAGCCGTGGCCCTCGATGGTCAGGCCGTCATCCGTTTTGCCGCAGCCGACAAGCAGAAAAATGAGCAGCAGCGGAAATAAAGCTTTAATCTTGCCTGTCATGTATTTTTCCTTTCCTCCTTTTGATTTTCAATCCTATCAGCATACCAAGTCCCACGGCAAAGAGCGATAGTGCGGCTAAAAACAGATGCGAAGGAAACCGACCCATAACGTAGATATCTGTCGCCATATCAACGCCGCCGATGATCGGAACATCCTCGGGAATAGGCGGCCCGGCGGTAAAATACTGCACGGCGCATATAAGCAGTACCGGTATGCTGACGGCCAGCAGCACCCATGCGCCGATGCACAGGACTTTTGCGCGCTTATTGTGTGTTTTCTCCGATATACTCGCTGCGCTTGACGGGGAAGCATCCCCCTCCGGCGTGCCGGTCAATTCCGCGAGCGGAACGCCGAAAAAGCCCGAGAGCGCGAAGAGGTTCGCCGTACTCGGCAGCGATGAGCCGTCCTCCCACTTTGTCACGGCCTGCCGCGAGACCTCGAGCGCCTGCGCCAGCGCCTCCTGCGACAGCCCGCGTTCCTTGCGCAGCGTGCGGATGCGCGCGCCGAGTTCGTTGTCCATAAGCGAAGCCTCCTTTGCGTTGATGGTGCCATCGTAGCAGTTTCTGCTGCAAAAGTCCACCAAGTATTCCGCTACTATCGGTAGCGAAACGAAAAAGCCGCCCTTTCGGGCGGCTTTTCGCGCGTATTTACTTCTTGCGGCAGGTGAGTTCGCCGTTTTCAGCGTCGAGCAGAAGCGTGCTGCCGCCCGGCAGGTCGCCGCGCAGGATCTCCTTGGCGATCAGCGTTTCCGCCGCGCTCTGGAGGTAGCGCTTAAGCGGACGCGCGCCGTAGATCGGGTCGAAGCCGCGCTCAATGATGAGGCTCTTGGCCGCATCCGTGACTTCGAGCTTGAGAGTCTTGTCGGCAAGGCGCTTCTTGAGGCCCTCCATCAGGATGTCGATGATGCCGCTGAGGTTCTCCTTCGTGAGCGGCTTGAACATAATGATCTCGTCGAGACGGTTCAAAAATTCCGGACGGAATGCGCGGCGCAGCTCGCCCATGACGGCGGCGCGGGCGCTCTCGGAGATGCTGCCGTCCGGCTGGATGCCGTCGAGCAGCTCGGAAGAGCCGAGGTTCGAGGTCAGGATGATGATGGTGTTCTTGAAGTCCACCGTGCGGCCCTGCGAATCGGTGATGCGGCCGTCGTCGAGAATTTGCAGCAGGATGTTGAACACATCCGGATGTGCCTTTTCGACCTCGTCGAACAGCACCACGCTGTACGGCTTGCGGCGCACGGCCTCGGTGAGCTGGCCGCCCTCGTCATAGCCGACATATCCCGGAGGCGCGCCGATGAGACGCGAGACGGAGAATTTCTCCATGTACTCGGTCATGTCGATGCGCACGAGATTGTGTTCATCGTCAAACAGGCAGTCCGCGAGGGACTTGGCAAGCTCCGTCTTGCCCACGCCCGTGGGGCCGAGGAAGAGGAAGCTGCCGATGGGGCGGTTCGGGTCCGCGATGCCGGCCCGCGAGCGCTGGATGGCCTCGGTGACGAGACGCACAGCCTCGTCCTGACCGACAACGCGCTTGTGGATGATCTCATCAAGGCGCAGCAGCTTTTCGCGCTCGCCCTCCATCAGGCGGCTGACGGGAATGCCCGTCCACTTGCCGACGATGTCGGCGATCTCGTTTTCGGTCACGGTGTCATGCACCATGGAGTTATCGCCCGTGTGCTTTTCGGCAGACGCTTCGGCGTCCTTGAGCTGTTTTTCGAGCGCGGGAAGGTCGGAGTATTTGAGCTTTGCAGCCTTCTCGTACTCAAGATTCGCCTGCGCGCGCTCGATCTCTCCGTTCAGCTGCTCGATCTGGCTCTTGAGCTGCTTTACGCTGTCCACGCCGCTCTTTTCCGCCTCCCAGCGGGACTTCATGGCGTTGAACTGCTCCTTCTCGTCGGCAAGCTCGCGCTTCAGCTCTTCGAGACGGTCGCGCGAGAGCTGGTCGTCCTCCTTCTTGAGGGCCATCTCTTCAATCTCCTGCTGCATGATCCTGCGGCGCAGATCGTCAAGCTCTGCGGGCATCGAGTCGATCTCCGTGCGGATCATCGCGCAGGCCTCATCGACAAGGTCGATGGCCTTGTCGGGCAGGAAACGGTCGGTGATATAGCGGTCAGAGAGCGTTGCGGCGGCGACAAGCGCATTGTCATGGATGCGCACGCCGTGATAGATCTCATAACGCTCCTTCAGGCCACGCAGGATAGAGATGGTGTCCTCGACCGTCGGCTCGTTGACCATGACGGGCTGGAAGCGGCGCTCGAGGGCGGCGTCCTTTTCGATATACTGGCGGTACTCGTCGAGCGTGGTCGCGCCGATGCAGTGCAGCTCGCCGCGGGCGAGCATGGGCTTTAAGAGGTTGCCGGCATCCATGCTGCCCTCGGTCTTGCCCGCGCCGACGATGGTATGCAGCTCATCGATGAAGAGGATGATCTTGCCGTCGGACTTCTTGACCTCGTTCAAAACGGCCTTGAGTCTTTCTTCAAACTCGCCGCGGTACTTCGCACCCGCGATGAGCGCGCCCATGTCGAGCGAGAAGATCGTGCGGTCCTTGAGACCCTCTGGTACATCGCCGCGCACGATACGCTGGGCAAGGCCCTCGGCGATGGCCGTCTTGCCGACGCCCGGCTCGCCGATCAGCACGGGGTTGTTCTTCGTCTTGCGGGAGAGAATGCGGATGACATTACGAATTTCCGCGTCACGGCCGATAACGGGATCCAGCTCCTTCGTGCGGGCGCGTTCAACGAGGTCCGTGCCGTACTTCTTGAGCGCATCGTAGGAATCCTCAGGATTGTCACTCGTCACGGGGCCGGTCTTGACCTTGGCAAGCTCATCAGAAAAGCGGCTGCGGGTAATGCCGTGATCGGAAAGCAGCTGCCGTACTGCCTGCGATCCCTCTGAGAACATGGCGAGCATCAGATGCTCTACGGAGATATACTCATCGTGCAGCTTTTCAGCGGTCTTCTCGGCAAGGTTCAGGATCTTGCCGACCTCGGGCGAGGCATAGACCTCGCCGCTGCCGCCGGAGATGCGGGGGAGCTTGCGGATCAGCGTGTCAAGCTCGGAGAGCAGACCATCGCAGTCAACGCCCATCTTACCGAACAGCGACCCGATGAGTCCGCCGTCCTGGTCGAGCATGGCGTAGAGCAGATGCTCGGTGGTCAAATACTGGTTGCCGCTTTCCTGCGCCATGCTCTGCGCGGTCTTGACGGCTTCCAAAGCCTTTTGTGTATATTTTTCAGCATTCATTCAAGTTCACCTCAAATTCGTGTTTTTTACAATTAAGTGATTAAATCAGCAGCGCTCTGCTTCTCAGATCGCCGCGGTAGGCCATTTCAACGTCGCCCGCACTGAGCGAGCCGTCGAGGTAGCCCTTGAGCAGCCGGTCAAAGAGCTGGACGTAAGCGCTGATCGCACCGGCAACATCGTCCGCCGTCAGCGCCTTGCCGCGCGGCATCGCAAGCGGACGGACGAAGCGCCCGTCGTACAGCGCGCAGGAGATGGAGCTGCCGAGCAGGGGAGCGAGGCACTTGTCTTCGATCTGCACCCAGAGGCGGAAGAAGTCCGTCATTGCGGAGATGAGAGACGCCGACTGCGTGCGGAACACGACGTTCAGCATACCCATCGTCTGGCCGTCACTGCTGCTCAGATCGACCTCGTACTTGACCGTGGGGCGATACTTGTAGCTCAGGCTCGATTTGAGCGACATCGTGGACGAGCCGGGGGCGAAGAACGGTACCAGTTCGCGCGTGGGCGTCATCAGCTCTTCGATGGCCGCAAAGATATCATTCCAGCGGCGTTCCGGCGTCGGCACAGAGACGTACTCGGCCAGAATCCGGTTGACGAGTGCCGAACGGTTCGTTCCCATGCGGTGTGCCAGCGCATCGATCTCCCGCACCACATCGTCTGACAGCGTCAGGCTGTACAGGTTCTTTTTCATCATGCGCCTCCTTGAAGTTCTTTTTCTTTCTGAATGCTATCATAGCACAAGAGCAAACTTTGTCAATAGATTTATATAAAAATACTTGCGAGTTATATATAAATTTACACGCAGTTCATAATTGACGAACGGCGCAAAAAATGCGGCGGCAGATATAAATCCGCCGCCGCGTGGTGCGATGTTCAGTTCAGAAAATCCTTCAGCTTTTTGCTTCTGCTGGGGTGGCGGAGCTTGCGCAGCGCCTTGGCTTCGATCTGGCGGATGCGCTCACGCGTAACGTCAAACTCCTTGCCGACCTCCTCCAGCGTGCGGGGACGTCCATCTTCGATGCCGAAGCGGAGCTTGAGAACCTTTTCCTCGCGCGGAGTGAGCGTGGAAAGCACATCCACAAGCTGTTCCTGCAGGAGGGTGAACGATGCGGCCTCGCTCGGTTCGCTTGCGCCCTCGTCGGGGATAAAGTCGCCAAGGTGACTGTCTTCCTCCTCGCCGATCGGCGTTTCGAGAGAGACCGGCTCCTGCGCGATCTTCAGGATCTCGCGCACCTTATCCACCGGCATATCCATTTCTGCGGCGATCTCCTCCGGAGAGGGATCGTGACCCAGCTCCTGCAGAAGCTGACGGCTGACGCGGATGACCTTGTTGATGGTCTCGACCATGTGTACGGGGATGCGGATCGTGCGCGCCTGATCGGCGATGGCGCGGGTGATGGCCTGGCGGATCCACCACGTTGCATAGGTGGAGAATTTGTAGCCCTTGGTGTAGTCGAACTTTTCCACGGCTTTGATAAGGCCCAGATTGCCCTCCTGGATCAGGTCGAGAAACAGCATACCGCGCCCGACGTAACGCTTGGCGATGGACACGACCAGACGCAGGTTTGCCTCGGCCAGCCGCTGCTTGGAGCGCTCGCCCTTTTTTGCAGCGGCCTTGAGCGCGCGGGTTTCTTCCTCGCTCAGCTCCGTACCGTTTTTAGCCGCCTCGTCCAGCTTCTGCTGCGCTTCCACGCCTGCCGACATATCCGTTGCCAGTGCGATCTCTTCATCGGCGGACAGCAGCGATACCTTGCCGATCTCCTTGAGGTACATCCGCACGGGGTCGTCGGTGGAAAAGCTGTCCACCAGTTCGTTCGGATCAACCAGCTCCTCTTCTTCGATCTCGGCGATCTCCTCCATCGGCGGCTCGATATCGTCGATGCTGCTGTCGATGGCCTCGGCGGTGCCAACGTCAACGCCGAGCGTTTCCAGCGAGTCATAGATCTGGTCAAGCTGCTCGCTCTCAAGGTTCATCTCGTCGAGAACCTCCATCAGGTCTGCAGAGTCCAGCTTGCCCTTGGCTTTGCCCTTGGCAAAAAGCCCCATCAGCTTTTCATTGCTTTGCAGCAGAGCGGCTGCGGGCAGCGTGGCGACCAGCTTTTCCTCCAGCGGGGGATACTTCTCGGCAGAATTTTCCGCCAGAGCCGTCTCCTCCGCTTTTTTTTCGGCGGCAGCCTTCTTTGCCTTTTTTGGCAGCTTGATCTCTTCAAAATCTGCCCCGGCCAAAAGTGCGTTCGCCTGTTCTTCCAGTTCCTTGCTGGTCAGTTCCTTATCCATTTTGCTTTCCTCCGTTACCCTTGTATTTGTTCTTTTCCATCGCTGCCGTCAGGGGGTCTTCATTGACGGCTGCGCGCTTGTGTGCTTCGTCTGAAATGATATTACAGTAATCCCTCAGCGCCTGCGCGCCGTTTTTCAGCGATTCCGGCTTTTGCAGGATGCCGCTTAAATGGTTGACCTCCTCAGCGGTAAAATCCCCCGCCAGCGCGCCGATGTTCACCCGCCCGCTGTGCGCAATCTGGCTGCTCAGCGCCGTGAAGAACCGGCCCAGCAGGGGGGAGGAGAAGTCCTCTCCGCGCAGCGGCGGCGCGCCTGCAAAGAGTGAATCGTCCAGCGTCAGCAGCCGCAGCACGCCTTCCTCGGCCAGCGCGGAGCGCAGATCCGTATAGCGGATGGCGCGTTCGCGGGGCTGCGCATTTGCCGCCGGGTTGAGGTCGCGGCGTTCCTGCTCGCGCCTTTCCTTATAGCGGGCGCGCTTCCGCGCGCGCTCGACTTCAAGCTTCATCGCGTCCGGCGTGATCCCGGCGGCCTCTGCTGCGCGCACGGAATAGATCTCGCGCTCCACCGCGTTCGGCACGGAGGCGAGCAGCGCGGCGGCGGCCTCCGCGTAGCCGATACGGCCCTCGTCGCTCTTCAGGTCAAATTTTGCGGCGACCTGCGCCATGCGGAAATCCATTCCGCTCTCGCTGCCCGAGAGCAGATGCTCAAAGGCGTCTTTTCCCTGATACTTGATGAAATCGTCGGCGTCCTGCTTAACATACTGTCCGTCCACAAGCCGCCTGGGAAGCTCCAGCACCTTGACCTGAAAGTCGGTACTGTTGAGCAGGGTCAGCGCTTTCTGCGTTGCCGTTTTTCCGGCGTCGTCGTTGTCGTAGCACAGGACGATCTCCTTCGTGTAGCGGCTGAGCAGCTGCAGCTGCTCGCTTGTGAGTGCTGTTCCCATCGAGGCGCAGGCGTTGTCAAAGCCCGCCTGATGCAGCATCACCACATCGATATTGCCCTCGACCAGAATGATGCTGCCGCGCTTGCTCTTCTTTGCAAGGTTCAGTCCGTAAAGAACGCGACGCTTACTGTAAACGATCGTTTCCGGCGTGTTCATATATTTTGCGCCCGGGTCGTCCTTGCTGATGATGCGCCCGCCGAAACCCAGCACGTCGCCGCGCACATCAATGATCGGAAAAATCAGCCGCCTGCGGAATTTATCGTACAGTCCGCCGTTTTTGCCGCGGATGGCAAGCCCCGAGGCGAGCAGCTCGCCGTCCCCGTAGCCTTTCCGGCGCATCGCATCGGTCAGCAGCGTCCATTCATCCGCGGCGGCGCCCAGACCGAAATTTGTTGCGTTGCGCTGCGTGATCCTGCGGCTGCGCATATAGTCCATCACCGGCTCGCCGCGCGGCGAATGGAGCTGTTCATAATAGAACCGCGCCGCATCGCGGTTGAGCGCGAGAATGCGCGTACGCAGGCGGCTCTCTTCGCTGTGCGCCTCCTCCGGAACGGGCATATTGACCCGCTTGGCCAAAAAGCGCACAGCGTCCGGAAAGGAGAGGTGTTCCTCCTCCATGATGAAGTTGATAACGCCGCCGCCCTTCTTGCAGCCAAAGCAGTAGCAGATCTGCTTATCCGGAGAAACGGAGAACGAGCCGGTCTTTTCGTTATGGAACGGACACAGACCAAAATAGTTTGCACCCTTTTTCTGCAGCGAAACATAATTGCTCACAACGTCAACAATATCGTTGCGGGCGATCAGCTCGTCCAGAAACCGCTGGTCAAAAGGCATGGCGCGCACTCCTTTCCATGTGATGCGGCAGCAAAATGATCTGATAAACAAAGTATACGCTGAAAATGACCGTTTTCCTTTTTTTGCGGGAAAATTTCAGAAAATATTTGATGCGCCCGGTTTGACAGGCAGCGGCGGTCAGGGTATAATCGCCGCAGAATGCGATATGGGAGGGCGGCAGACTTGAAGATCCATCTGTATGCGGTCCGGCTTCAGCGCGCGCTGCGCGCGGAGGAAACGGAAACGCTTATGAAGCTCCTGCCGCCGGAACGGCGCGCGCGGCTGGAGCGGCTGAGCCGCCCGGAGCTTGCCGGAGAGCCGCTGTGCGCCTATGCGGCGCTGCGGGCGGCGCTTCGTGAACTCTACGGCTGGGCAAGCCTTCCGCCAATGACCTGCGGGCGCTGGGGAAAGCCGGGGTTCCCGGATTATCCGGACGTCTGCTTCAATCTCAGCCACACGCGCGGTGCGGTGCTTGTCGGGATACACGATCAGCCGATCGGCGTGGACATTGAAAAGCTCCGTCCCGTCAGCGAGCGGATGCTGCGCCGCGTGGGCGGTGCGGCAACGGAGCGGGAATTTTTTGAACGGTGGGTGCGGGGCGAGAGCCGCTGCAAGCGGAGCGGCTTCGGGCTTGCGGGTTCGCATACGGCCGCCGCGCCTGCGCCGGAGAACGAACGCTTCTGGTATCCGGCGGTTTTTGCAGGCTATGCCGCCTGCGTCTGCACCTGCTCGGACGCGGAGCTGGCACCGCTCCGGCGGTTTGTTCTGGAATAGCGGCTTGGCAAGCGCGCCGGTACGGCGGAGAGATGCGAAAGGGGATCCTCTTACGGAAAGAGGATCCCCTTTTTTGCGTGCGGGCGCGGCACTTTCAGACGGAGACGGCAGCCGCGCGGCAGTCACAGCCCCAGCTCAACGGCCCGCCGCAGGCGTACCTTGCCGTCCAGCGCTTCGTCAATGGTGTGGATGAGCGCCTCGCGGTCGCGGTTGAGCGTGCCGCCGAGCGGCAGGTAGTTCGAGGCGTGGTTTGAACGGAAAATGCTGCCTTCGGAGTCGATGTGTTCCAGAAACAGGCGCGTTTCGCGCATCAGCTCCGGCGGCTCCATCATTTTGAATTCGCCGCTCGCGATCCAGTCGTGCAGGGGTGTGCCGGAGTAAACGCGCAGCGTCAGGAAAGCGATGTATTCCGGCTCCATGAGGGAAACGGCGTTGGCTGTGTCGATCGCGTGCGAGCGCCAGTCGCCGTTCGCGCCCGCCATGCCGTTGATGGCGGTCACGGAAATGGCGATGCCGGCTTTTTTGCAGCGGATGGCATGCTCCACCGTTTCCTGCGCCGTGACGCCCTTGCAGAATTTTTCCAGCAGCGCTTCGTTGCCGCTCTCCAGCCCGATGTAAACGAGTGCAAGTCCGTGTTCGCGCAGCGTGCGCAGCTCCTCGTCCGTCTTTCGCATGATCGCCTTGGTGGTCGCATAGGCGGCAACACGCTTGCAGTCGGGAAAGTATTTCCGGATAAAATCCAGCACTGTGAGCAGGTAGTCCATTGGCAGGATCAGCGCATCGCCGTCGGCAAGAAAGATCTTTTCGATCATGCGGCTGTAGGAGCGGGCCTCGGCCAGGTCGGAAAGCACCTGCTCCACAGGGTTGATGGAAAATTTCTTGTCCTTATACATCGTGCAGAACGCGCATTTGTTGTGGCTGCATCCGAGCGTACACTGTACGATTAGGCTGCGCGCCTCGCTGGGGGGGCGGTAAACGGCTCCGGAATAGTGCATAACTCCTCCTTATTTCGCCAGCTTGCTCTGGCACTTTTCCATAAAACGGTCCACGGTGATAACGGCACGCTGGTGTACGCCCTCGCCGATGAGACCGGCGGCGTCGTTCGCGGACGCCTTAAAGTCGATCATCCTGCCGTTGGCGGAGATGTCTGTGACCTCAACGGTGACGGTAATCTCCATGCCGACAGGGGAGGGGGAGACGTGAGAGACCTCGATCCTCGTGCCGACGGTGCTTTTGCCCTCGGGCAGCTCCTGCTGAAGATAGGTGAACGCGGCGTTCTCAACCATGGCGGCAAGATACGGCGTGCCGAATACCGGCAGGCCGCCGCTGCCGAGCGCGGCTGCGGTCATATCCTCTGTGACGGTTCTTTTAACCGTAAAAGTATCTCCGATTTTCATAGAAAAACTCCTTTGCCTGCGTTATTTTGCGGCCTTGACCTTGATCCAGAGCTTGCTCAGCTCACGCATCAGCGTCTGGTTGTCGTGGAACATCTCATCGTTTTCATAGCCGCTGCGGGGCAGATAAGCGGCATTTTCCGCGTAGAGATCCTCAGACGAGGTCATTTCTTCAAATACCTCTGCGTTGGGAGAAGTATAACCCACCGTCTCGGTGTTGTCAAACGCCGCCTCGTAAGTGAGCATATAGTTGATGAATTCGTGGGCGAGCTTCGGGTTCTCGGCATTTTTGGGAATGACCATGGCGTCGCACCAGATGTTCGTTCCCTGAGAGGGCATATAGAAGCTCATATCCTCGTTCTCATCGAGGATGACGGTCGCATCGCCGGAGTAGACGACGGCAATGTCCTTATATCCGTTCATCATGCCGTCGATGACCTCGTCGGTCACATAAACGGGGGACATGGTATTGTTCATCTGGAGCAGCCATTCGTAGGCGGCGTTGATCTCATCGGGATCATCGGTGTTCATCGAGTAGCCCAGCGCCTTGAAGGCCATCATGAACGAATCGCGCTCGGAGTCGTAGATGTAGATGTGTCCGGCGTAATCCGTGTTGCGCAGGATCTCCCAGCCCTCTCTCTCAATGATGGCCGGATCGACATTCTCGTGGTTGTAGACAAGCCCTACGCTGCCCCAGAAGTAGGGGATGGACCAGTCGTTGTCGGGATCGTAGCTCATGCCGCGCACGGCATCGGACATGTTCTCCATGTTGGGAATCAGGCTCTTGTCCAGCGGCTGCAGATAGTCCGAGGACATCAGGCGCTCGATCATATAGTCGGACGGGATGACCACATCGTAGCGGTCGCCGGCCATGAGCTTGGTATACATCATCTCGTTCGAGTCGAAGTTTTCAACGATCACGCGCACGCCGAACTGCTTTTCAAAGTCGGAGATGACATTTTCGCCAAGGTACTCGCCGGGCAGATAAAGCTTGAGAACATTGCCGCCGTACTTTTCAATGGCGGCGGCGCTCCTGCGGTTCTGCGCAACGCCCGCGCCTACGGTGCCGCCAACGACAGCAAGCACGAGGACGGCCGCAACGGCGGCGACGGCTCTGCGGCTCATGCCGCGGGACGCCCTGCCGTCCTTTTCGCGCTTTTCGCGCATGATCGGCACGATGTTCACAATGCCGAGCGCCAGCGTGATGAGCAGGATAACGATGGCGGAAAGGGCATTGATCGAAGGATTGACGCGCTTGGACATCGTGTAAACGAGAATGGAGATGTTATTCACGCCGTTACCCGTCGTGAAGTACGAGATGACGAAGTCGTCGAAGCTCATTGTGAACGCAATCAGCGCGCCGGAAACGATGCCCGGCTTGATCTGCGGCACGATGACCTTTGTGAGCGCCTGAAACGGCGTTGCGCCAAGATCCATCGCCGCGTCGATGAGATTAGGGTCGAGCGAGCGGAGCTTCGGTGTAACGGAAAGCATCACATAGGGGATGCAGAACATAATATGCGCAATGAGCAGCGTGCCGAAGCCCTTTTTGACCGTGAGGACGCTGAAGAACATCAGAAGCGAGATTGCCGTAACGATATCCGGGTTCATCACGGGCAGGTCGTTGATGCGCTCGACCATCGCCTGTACGACTTTTTTCGATTTGGAAAGCCCGATGGCGGTGATCGTACCGGCGACGGTGGAAACGATGGTTGCGATAACGGCGATAACCACCGTGTAGAACACGGCCTCCATCATGGTCGAGTCGGCGAACATCTTTTCGTACCAGCGCAGCGAAAAGCCGCTGAAGCGCGTCAGCGAGCGGGAATCGTTGAACGAGAAGATAATGATATAGAGGATGGGAAGATAGAAAAACAGCAGAGTGAGCGCAAGGATGAGCTTTGAGCCAAGAGAGGATTTACGTTTCATTGCGCGTTCACTCCTTTCCCTGCGAGGCGACCTGAACGTCTGCCTTGCGCGTGAGCCACATCGAGAACATGATGATGAGCGCCATGATCAGCGAGATGGCGGAGCCAAAGTTCCAGTCGCCGGTGGTAAGAAACTGCGTTTCAATGATGTTGCCGACAAGGACATACTGTCCGCCGCCAAGGAGCTTGGGAATGAAGAAGCTTGATACCGCCGGCAGGAACACGAGCGTGACGCCGGAGATGACGCCGGGCAGGCTCAGCGGCAGCGTGACGCGCAGGAAAGCCTGCACCGGCGTTGCACCCAGGTCGTTCGCCGCTTCCAGCAGGCTTTTGTCCATCTTGGCAAGCGAGGTGTGGATCTGCAGGATCATGAAGGGAATGAAGTTGTACACCATGCCGAGGATGACGGCAAAGCTCGTGTGGATCATGGAGACGGGGCCGATGCCGAACCAGGAGAGAATGGTGTTCAGGATGCCTTCATCCTGCAAAATACCCATCCATGCGTAGGTGCGCACCAGCATATTGACCCAGGTCGGCATGGTGATGAGCAGGATGAGAATGGTGTTGCTGCGGCCGCTGTGCTGGGCAATGACATAGGCGACGGGATAGCCCAGCAGCACACAGATGAGCGTGGTGACGACCGCAATGTAAAGCGAACGGAGCAGCACGTCCATAAACACCTTGTCCGTAACGAAACGGACAAAGTTCTGGAACGTGAACTGGAAGGTCAGCACATCGTTGCCGGCGGTGGTGAAGGCGTAAAGCACGATCAGCAGCATCGGCACAACGATGATGACGCAGATCCACGCGATATATGGGTACGTCATGGAACGGAAATGCTTCACCACTGTCCCTCCTTTTTCATCACATGAATATCCTCCGGGCGGAAGGCAAGGCCGACCTGCTCACCCTCTTCAAAGGCGTGCGTGGTGGAAACGCGGTACTCGTAGCCCTCAGTGGAGAAGGTCACGTCGTACACGCCCGGGGTGATGGTCTCGGGGTCAAAATCATATTTGACATCGGTGATCTCGACCTGTTCGCCGTCTTCAAGGGACCACGCCGATGCGCTGGCCCAGGTTTCCAGATCGGTGTCGAGCGCGATGCTTTCCTGAATGTCTTCGACCTTCTTGAAGAAGTTCATCGCGTAGATCTCTTCCTGATAGACCTTGCTCTCCACGCGGTTCTCCGCCACAACGAGGGCCTTGACGGTAATGGCGGTGCCGTTTGCCGTAGCAAAGGTGACGGTGTAGTTGCCGGTCTCCGGCTGAATGTCGTATTCCACGGTTTTGATGGAGATGGGTTCCTCGGTCTCAGCATCCCATGCCTCGGCGGAGGCGAGGGCCACGACCTTGGCGTCGTCCAGCTCCCCCACGTCCTCCACATCGAGAAGGAAGGCGTTCGCGCTGATCTTCTCGCCCTTTTCTTCGTTGTAGACGGGGCGGTCCTGCGAGACCTGCATTTTTACCGTGATCGATGTGCCGACGCGCGTTTCCACAACGGTCTCGTAGTGCATCCCCTTGAACAGCTGGGACTTTACCGTTCCCTTCAGCATTCCCTCCGCGCGCGGGACGATATCCAGATGCTCCGGGCGGATCACGACGTCCACCTTTTCGTTCCGGCTGAATCCGCGCGCGCGGCAGGCGAATTTTTTGTCCTCGAACATCACACGGTCGTCTTCAAGCATGACGCCGTCGATGATGTTCGTCTCGCCGATGAACTTGGCGACGAACTCGTTGATGGGGTTGCGGTAGATCTCCGTCGGCGTGCCGATCTGCTGGATCTCGCCCGCGTTCATCACGACGATCTTATCCGACATCGTCAGCGCTTCCTCCTGGTCGTGCGTGACGAAGATGAACGTAATGCCGACCTCCTGCTGGATGTACTTGAGTTCCTGCTGCATCTCCTTGCGCAGCTTCAGGTCGAGCGCGCCGAGCGGCTCGTCGAGCAGCAGAACGCTCGGCTCGTTGACGAGCGCGCGGGCGATGGCGATGCGCTGCTGCTGGCCGCCGGAAAGCTCGGTCACGTTGCGGTGGGCGTAGTCCTCCAGGCTCACAAGGCGGAGCATACGCATGACCTTCTGCTCGATAACGTCCTTCGGCTCCTTTTTCAGCGTAAGGCCAAAGGCGATGTTGTCATACACGTCCATATGCGGGAAGAGCGCGTATTTCTGGAATACGGTGTTGATCTCGCGCTTGTAGGGCGGGACGTTCACAATGTCCTCTCCATCGAAAAGGACCTTGCCCTCGCTCGGCTGCAAAAAGCCGCCGAGGATGCGCAGCAGCGTTGTTTTTCCGCAGCCTGAGGGACCGAGCAGCGTGACGAATTCATTTTCATAGATGTCGAGAGAGACGCCCTTGAGGACGACCTGACCGTCCTCAAAGCTTTTAACGATGTTCTTGAATTGGATGAGTTTTTTCTTTTCTTCAGCCATTTCCGTTTCTCCTCATGATGTTTATTATCTATATGTGACAAGTCAGAACAGCGGGGGCGTGCAGACCCAGAGGATGCGCGCGGTGGTCTTGCGCTCGTTTTTCAGGCAGTGGAAGGTGCGCCCGTGGAGATAAAACGTTTCCCCGCGGCGCAGGACGCTGCGCTTGCCGTCGCACATGAGCGCGATGCTGCCATCGAGAACATAGCCGAACTCCTCGCCGCTGTGCGGCTCGACCTCGAAGGATTCTCCACCGGCCGGCAGCTCGATCAGGATCGGCTCCATCTGGTTTTTCTGCGTGTTGGGAACGATCCAGTTCACCGTGCAGTTCCCGCGCTCGTCCACAAAGAAGTCCTCGGCGCGGAAGACGAACTGGTCGTTTTTATCCTCCTGGAAAAATTCCGAGAGGTTGGTGCCGAGCGCCTCCAGAATGTCGCTGAGCGAATCGATGGAGGGGGAGGTGAGGTCGCGCTCCAGCTGGGACAAAAACCCCTTCGTAAGCTCGCTTCGGCTGGCAAGCTCCTCCAGAGTCAGTCCCTTTCGCGTTCGCAGCTGCTTGATCTTGTTGCCAATGTCCATATGCGTCCTCCACGTTTTATATACTAAACTTTTGGTCAGTTTTTGCTAAACCCAGACCATTATATACGGCGCGCGCAGAATTGCAATAGTTTTATAAACATTTTTTTCGATTTATTAAACCGCGAAAGCAAACTTTATCATATTGCAATACAACCCTTTATAAATTGTCATATCTCTATAGCTTATTCACAATTGACACTTTTCTCGCTTTTTACGCAAAGCCCGATAGCTCTTGATAGGCCGCTTGGCATGTTGATGGCAAAATAGGGGATATCCTTAAGAGACAGAAGCCCTTTTGCTTTCAGCAGCAGCGACATATTATAGCATGCGATTTTCATTTCAAGCGAACAAAGCGTGGGAGACGAATGGATTCCATTCGTCTCCCACGCCTGCAAAGAAAAGAAGAGAGAAGTCAGCGATTCTTTTTTGCTTCCAGATAGTCGTTCAGCTCGGAGTTGATGATATCTGTGATGAACATGTGGCCCGGCGCATGGGTGATAGCAATGGGCGGCTTCGCATTTTCCACCGCTGCCTGCGGCGTTACGCCGCAGGGCCAGAACACGGGAATCTCGCCCTCATAGAAATCGACCGCTTCGCCGTAGTCGGGCTTCATCACGTCGGCAACGCCGACCTCCGCTGCATCGCCCATGTGGACGGGCGCGCCGTGAACGTTCGGCATTTTCACGGTGATGTCATATGCCTTTTTGGCGTTTTCCGGTGTCATGGGGCGCATGGAGCAGACCATAGGACCGCAGAACGGGCCGGCCGGTTCGGTCATGATATTGGTCTTGAACATCGGCACATTGCGTCCCTGCGCGATGTGCCTGACCTCGATGCCCTCGCGCATGAGCGCTTCCTCAAACGAGAACGAGCAGCCGATCAGGAAGCCGACATAGCCCTCCTTCCAGTAGCCGCTTACGTCGGTCAGCTCCTTGCCGTCCCACTTACCGTCGCGGTAGATGCGGTATTTGGGAATGTCGGTGCAGATGTTGCCGCCCTCGCCCATGTCGTGGGTTTCGGGCGTACCACGGACGATCTCGAGAATGGGGCAGGGGAAGGGGTTGCGCCGGGCAAATTCCTCAAAATCTCCCGCATATTCCGGCGGCAGGATGATGAGGTTGGCCTGCGCGTAGCCGCGGCACATACCGGCGGTGGGGAAGTCGATGACGCCCTCGCGGATGAGCTTGCGCACCTCGCTCGGCTTCATATCGATATAGGGGGTAATATCAAAGGCCATGTGTTGTTCCTCCTTGTCAGAATGGGAAATTGCTCAGCGGTCTATGGCGCTGCGCAGGCAGTTCAGCGTAGCGCGCTGCGCAAGCAGAGCCTCCTGTGCAGCGGCGATGGAGACCTTTTCGAAGCGCACTTTGTCACCTGCCTTGAGCTGGGCGAGAATGCGAAAGTCTGCGGAGATGACGTTGGCGATTTTTGCATATCCGCCGGTGGTCTGGCGGTCGGCCAGCATGATGATCGGCTTACCCGCCGATGGCACCTGGACGGCGCCAAAGGCGATGCCGTCGGAGATGATGTCGCCGCTTTTAACGTGTTCGATCAACTCGCCATCAAGACGGCAGCCCATGCGGTCAAACTCCGGCGTGAGAGTGTAAACGCTGCTGAGAAAGGTCGTGATGCCACGCTCGGTGAACGCATCGTCCTGCGGGCCGAGTACGATGCGCAGCTTATATTCTGCGCGCGGCATGAACTCGGGCGAGGTGTGGCGCAAGCCGAGGTTCTTGAGGTCGGTCTTGGGCGCGCGGAAGCCGATGACGTCATCCTTTTGCAGCTTGCGGCCCTGATAGCCGCCGATCTTTGCTTTCATATTCGTTGAGCGGCTGCCCATAACTACGGGAATATCGAGTCCGCCCGCAAAGGCTACAAACGCGCGGCAGCCGGTGCGCAGCATGGTGAAGCGCAGCGTCTGGCCCGCATTGACGGGAATGGCGCGGTAGGTATCGATGCTCTGACCGTCAAGCGTCGCGCCAAGGTCGCCGCCGGTGATTGCGATGATGTTGGGCGCATCAAAGCGGATATGGGGACCCATCATGGTACATTCGAGTACGGCCTCGCCCTCGTCGTTGCCGACGAGAATGTTGGCGATGGACGCGCTGCGCGGATCCATCACGCCGGAGACGGACACGCCGAACTGCTGGTAGCCGATGCGGCCGAGATCCTGCACGCTGGTGAGCATGCCCGGGTTGAGAATAGTGATGCTCATGCCTGCTCCGCCTCCTTTCTCGGATAGGTGTGGACCGTGTAGCCGCCGGTGGCCTCCAGCGCGGCGATACGGTCAAATTCCGCCTGATCGATGGCGTAGAACTTGATGTACTGGCCTGCCTTGGGCAGGATGGGTACGGCGCGGTCCGGGTCGTACATGCGCACGGGCGTGCGGCCAATAAGCTGCCAGCCGCCCGGAGAGTCGATGGGATATACGCCCGTCTGGCTGCCGGCAATGCCAACGCTGCCGGCGGGAATCTTGACGCGCGGCTGGGCAAGGCGCGGCGCGGCGATCTCCTCGCTCATGCCGCCGAGATAGGTGAAGCCGGGGGTGAAGCCCAGCATATAGATGAGATATTCCGTGGAGGTGTGAATCCGAATGACCTCCTCGGGCGTTTTGTGGTTGTGTTCGGCGACAAAGCCAAGGTCGGGCCCCATTTCCTCCCCGCCGTAGAGTACGGGAATCTCCAGCACGTCGCTCGGCGGGATCTGGATGTGGTCAAGCTGATTGAGCAGGCCCTTGAGCTTTTTCACGAGCGCGCCGTAGGGGATAACTTCCGGATCGTAATGAACCATCAACGAGCGGTAAGTCGGCACAAGCTCCACGATCCCGGGAAGCTTGCTCTCGGTGAGCGCGATGCTGAATGCGCGGATCTGCGCGTTGATGTGTTCGCTGATCTCGTTGCCGAACTCCACAGTTACGGCTGAGTCGCCGCTGAGCAGGAATCTTACGTCAGGCATATCGTTCTCCTTTCGGACGGAGCCGGCCTGTGGGACAGGCCGGCTCGCGGAATGGTGCAGGTTCGTTACGCGAAGAGCTTGGCAAGGTTGGGCAGCGCCGTGACGGCAAGGTAGCCCGCAACGCCGACCACGCACCAGCCGAGGATCTGCAGCCACACGGGGTGTTTGTATTCGCCGACGATGGCTTTCTTGTGGCAGCCAAGCAGCATGCAGCACAGCGAGATCGGCAGAATCAGGCCGTTGAGCGCGCCGGCCAGGATGACCATGCGCTTTGCGCCGCCGAGGATCGCCATAACGAGCGTGGAGAAGGCGATGAAGCCAACGATGAACCACTTGTCATTCTTGGCAATGAAGGGATGAACGGTCTTGAGGAAGGAGACGGAGGTATAGGCCGCGCCGATGACGGAGGTGATACCGGCAGAGAACAGCGCCAGACCGAAGAGACGGTAGCCGATGTCGCCGGCAGCAAGGCGGAACGCCTCGGCCGCGGGGTTGGCGGCGCCGGTGACAGCCGCGACGTTTTCCGCCACAACGACCGTACCGGCCGTGCAGACGCCGAGTACGCACAGGAACAGCAGAATACGAACGCTGCCCGAGACGCAGATACCGGTCAGAACGGACTTGCGGAAGTGCTTGACTTCTTCCGGCTTGCCGCCCCAGCCCGCGTCAAGCAGTTTGTGTGCGCCCGAGAAGGTGATGTAGCCGCCGCAGGAGCCGCCGAGCAGCGTGACCATGACGGGAATGAGTTCCTTGGGGTTTTCGGGGGTGAAGATATGAACGACTGCGTCGCCGACAGGGGGCTTTGCCATGAACGCCACGACCAGCATGACGACGATAATGATGCCGCCGAGAATTTGAGCGACCTTGCCGACAATATCATTCGCTTTCTTGGAAAGGAAGATGCAGATGGCAAGCACGCCGCCGATGATGACGCCGGCCTTTTCGGGAATGCCGATCATGGCGTTGAAGCCGAGCGCCACGCCGCCGACATTGCCGATATTGAACGCGAGACCGCCGAGTACGACGAGTACGACGAGCAGATAGCCGAGACCGGGAAGGACCTTGTTGGAAATCTCCTGGCCGCGCAGGCCGGAAACGCCGACGATGGACCATACGTTGGTCTGCGCGATCATATCCATGATGATGACGCAGACGATGACGAAGGCGAAGGAAGAGAGATACTTTGCCGTGAACTGCGAGGTCTGGGTCAGGAAGCCGGGGCCGATGGCGGATGTCGCCATCAGGAAGGCTGCGCCAAGACTGACTGACAACGAGCGTTTCTGGGTGGTTTCGTTACTCATGATCATCCTCCTGAAATGTTGCCGCGGTGCGGCAGATTTGGGGTGCTGGTCTTTGCGGAACGGAACGGATGAAGCAGACGCTTTTTACACGATCTCGCGGATGGGGGCGATCTCTACGCCCTGGGCGGTGAGCTGCGCACGGATATTTTTGACGAATTCGACGGCCGAAGGATTGTCGCCGTGGACGCAGATGGAATGCGCTGCAATCTCGACCTCCTCGCCGGTGATGGCCGTGACCTTGCCCTCGGTGACCATGCGGATGGTGCGCGCGATGGCTTCATCCTTGTCGTGGATGACGGCGCCCGGCAGCTTACGCGGAACAAGCGAGCCGTCGGCCTGATAGGCGCGGTCGGCAAAGACCTCGTTTGCAACGCGCAGCCCCATCTGCCTGCCTGCCTCGATCATCTTGCTGTTGGCAAGGCCGAGCAGGATAATGTCCTTATCCACCTCGGCGATCGCCTCGGCGATGGCAAGCGCCAGATCCATGTCCTTGCCGGCCATGTTGTAAAGCGCGCCGTGAGGCTTGCAGTGCTGGAGCTTGATACCCTCTGCCGCGGCAAATGCCATCAGCGCGCCAAGCTGATACTTGACATATGCCTTGGCCTCCTTGGGCGAGACGACCATGTTCCTGCGGCCGAATCCCATCAGATCGGGGAAGCCCGGATGTGCGCCGACCGCAACGCCCGCCGCCTTGGCCGCGGCAACGGTCTTTTCCATTACCAACGGGTCGCCCGCGTGATAGCCGCAGGCTACATTGACGGAGGAGACGTGTGCGATGACCTCGCTGTCAAGCCCGATGGTATATGCGCCGAAGCTCTCGCCGAGGTCACTGTTGAGATCTACCTTGTACATGCTGAAATACCCTCCTTTTCTTTTTTGGCTGCATAATATTTGTAGCAAACAACGTTCCAATTTAATCAATGAAAAGAGTTTTTCAAAAATGCCGTTATTTTTCAGGTGCGGCGGGATTTGTGCGCTTGCAGGACTCTGTCATTTTTCGCTCTGGCTTGCAGGAAAAACGCCAAAGCGTGCGATTTTGCACACTTTGACGTTCGTTTTTGCACAATGTTCCGTTTTACTCGTCTCCGTCGCCGCCCTCCAGCCGGCGCTTGAGCGTGAAGCGCGTGCAGCCGAGCAGCTGCGCCGCCTGGGAGAGATTGCCGCCGGAAAGCTGCATTGCCCGGTCGATATACGTGCGCTCGAAGGCGTCCACCTCGCGCTTGAGGTCGATGCCCTGCTGCGCAAGGTCGTGCATCGGGAAGCTGCCGCCTGCGCGCGGACGCACAGCCAGCAGCGTGTCAAGGCCAGTCTCCTCGCCTGTGAGGACGCTTTGACGGCTGAAAAGTACGCAGCGCTCCATCACGTTTCGCAGCTCGCGCACGTTGCCCTTCCAGTAGTAGCCTTGCAGCAGAGTGAGGAATTCTGGCGCAATATCCTGTAAGGATTTGTTGAACTTGCGGTTGAAGTGCTGGAGGTAGAAACGGCAGAGTACGGGAATGTCCTCCGGCCGCTCACGCAGGGGCGGAATGTGGATCTGCATGACGTTGAGGCGGTAATAGAGATCTTCGCGGAAGCGGCCCTTCTGCACCTCTGCCTCCAGATCGCGGTTGGTAGCGGCTGCCACGCGGATGTTGACCTCGATATCCTGCAGGCCGCCCACGCGCTTGAAGCTGCGGTCCTCCAGAAAGGTGAGAAGCTTGGCCTGCATGGCGAGCGGCAGTTCGCCGACCTCATCGAGAAAGACTGTGCCGCCGTTGGCAAGCTCGATAAGGCCCTTTTTCGTCTTGTCCGCACCGGTGAAGGAGCCTTTTTCGTGACCGAACAGCTCGCTTTCCAGCAGGTTTTCGGGAATGGCGCCGCAGTTGATTTTAACGAGCGGCTTATCGTGGCGTGAGCTCTGCTCGTGGATGGTGTTGACTACGACCTCTTTGCCCGTGCCTGTTTCGCCGCAGATGAGGATGTCCACATTGTCATTCTCGGCCAGTACGCGGATTTCCTGCCGGATGCGGCAGATGGCAGAACTCTCACCCAGCAGCTTACGCGGGCGCAGCTTCATCAGCTCAAGCGAACGGCGGCTGAGCAGCTTCTCCATCGCGCGCGTGATGACGAGGTCGATCTCGTCAAGGTCAAAGGGCTTTTGTACATAGTGGCTGACGCCGAGCTTCATCGCCTCCACGGCCTGCGACACCGAGCCGTATGCCGTCATCAGAATGAGAATCATGTCCTCGTCGAGCTTTTGAAAATCGGTGATGTGGTCAATGCCGCGCTCTGCGCCCACGCGATTATCCAGCAGAACCGCATCGGGGTGAAGCCTGGCGGCCAGCGAAAGCCCTTCTCCGATCGTGTCTGTACAGCAAACCTGGTAACCGAGGTCGGAAAGACCGCTTTCCAGCGACATACGGATCAGCGGTTCATCGTCGATGACCAGCACCTTATACTTCATCATAACAGATCCCTCCTGTGCGGCGGAAGAGCAGGCGCGCAGACGTACCTTCGCCCGGCGCGGATGTAAGCTTCAATTCGCCGTTGTTGTTTTTTGCAAGGCGCTGGACGATGGAGAGTCCACGCCCTCCGCCCTCGCCGCTGAGGGCGTGGGACAGCTGCGCCTCGCCCATGCCGGGGCCATTGTCGGAGATGCTGACACATACGCCGCCCTCCTCGATCCGGCCGCTCAGCAGGATCTGCCCGCCGTCCGGCATCGCCTTAATGCTGTTGTTGATCAGGTTAATAAGCATTTGGCGGACCTCCTGCTCATCGGCAAAAATAACAATGCCCGCGTCGATGCTGGCGAAGAATTCGATGCCTTTATTCTCAGCGACCTTGCTGTAGAGCAATTCCATTTCCTCGCAGAGCGTATCGAGATGCACGGTGGTCTTCTCACTCTCGCGCTGGCGTGAAATGTTGACGAGGTTGCTTACTAGGAGGTCAACGCGGTCAACCTCCTTGATCATCTCGCAGCAGAGCAGGTGGTCGCGCTCGCTTTCCAGCTTGCGGTCAATGACCTGCAGACCCGTTCGGATGCCGGCAAGGGGGTTGCGCGCCTCGTGGGCAACATCGGCGGCAAGTTCGCCGGTGTAGGTCAGCTTTTCATCGCGGCTGAGCTTTTCCTCCATGTGGCGCTGATACGTCACATCGTCCACGGTGCAGAGCGTGCCGAGATTCGTACCTCCGCTTTGCAGCCTCCATGCGCCAAGCTCGTAATGATGAGACTTCTTTGCACTGTCGTGCAGCGTGAGGGAGATGGGGAGTACCTCGCCGCGGCGCACGAGGCTGTTCAGGTAATCGCCAAGCGCGCGGCCTTGCGCGTCGCGCTCGTCCGCGGCGTGCAGCATCGTTTCGGCGCGGTTGTTGCGAAAGATCATCTCGCCCGCGTCGTCGTAGACCGCGATGCCGAGCGGGAGATTCTCTACGATGCTCTCGTTGAGCGCCTTGACCCAGGAAAGCTCATCGGTGTAGCGGCGGAGGCTCTCCATCATTTTCTGGAAAGACTGGGCAAACTGCCCGACCTCATCGCGGCGGTGGGTGTAGAGTCCGCCCAGCTCCTCTGCCTCGCCGGGGGCGGCGCTGATGCCGGTACACAGAGCGCTCAGCTCACGGATGGGACTGGAGATGTTGTGGGCAATCATCACGCCTGCCTGCACGATGATGATGAGCATCGCGATCACGGCCAGAATGAGGTAGCGCTGTTCTTCGATAAAGGCGGCGGTCAGCGCTGCCTGATCGAGCGAGCATTGGATCTTCCAGCCAAGGCTGTTGCTGCTGCTCTGGCAGAGCAGGATCTCGTGTTCACCGAGCGCACGGCGTGAAAAGAGCAGGCGATCCGCCGCGTCGTAGAGAAAAAGGCTGTCGCCGCGGTAACTCTGCTCGTATTTTTCCAGCAGGGCATTCGGATCGCGCCAGTATTCGCCTGCGTCGATATCGGCATTGATGTAGTCAATCAGCGCGGTGGCGTTAGCTGTTTCGGTTTCAATGCGGAGCTTGTACTCGGCGTCGTAAACGATATAGCAGAAGCACAGAACCGTGACAATGCTGATGCTGACGAAGGGAATGAGTATCTTATTCTCGATCGTAAGGCTGGGCCGTCGCATCATGCGCCGCCTCCTCTCTTGCCTCTATCCAGCGCAGAAGCGAGGAATACCGCCGATGAGCTTAAAAGCACGCCGGGTACCGCCGGGTGTACCGCCAGTATGCCGCGATAGTGCAGGGGATAGAACACCGCAATACATATGCTGCCTGCGATCAGCCCTGCCCATACGCCGCGGCGGGTGACCCTGCCCGTCAGCAATGCGCCATAGAGCGGAGGAAACAGCAGGATGCTGAACAGACCCCAGAGATCGCCGCCGTAGGAGAGCGTGAAGGCCGGCGGGTCGAGCGCGAAGAGCATGGCGATGGTGCCGCCGAGTACCACACCGAAGCGGCCAAGACCGACGATTTTTTTGCCCGGCAGCTCATTTTTGCTGCTCACGCACACGATATCGCAGGAAAAAGCTGAGGCGATCATCAGAAGCTGCGAGTTTGCTGTAGAGACGCACGCGCCAATGACGGCGAAGAGCAGCAGACCGCTCCATGGGCCGTAGAGTTCGTTGTTGAGGATGTGAATGAAGATGCCATCCGTGGTCTGCGCCGTACCCAGCGTGGGTACAAGTACACGCATGGCAAGGCCGATGTGGATGAGCGCAAAGTAGATCAGCGCCAGCACAAGGAGCGAAATGACGATCGTGCGGACAGCGGTGCGCTCGTCTCTCGCCGAGATCAGACGCACAATATACTGTGGATTGGCTGAAAGACCGAGTCCCCAGCCCCAGAACATTGAGAGGCTGACCAGCGGCGTATATCGCCCGCTGAAGAGCGAGAGCAGTTCGCCCTGCTTCGTGGACGCGGACATACCCGCGTGCGCAAGACCGGAGACCTGCCCCGCGCTTTCGTACAGCGCGGCAAAGCCGCCGCAGCGCACGATCAGCATTCCGCAGAGTACCGCAATGCTGACCGACAGCAGCACAAGATTGAAAACATCTGTGCGCACCACAGAGCGATAGCCGCCGAAGGTGGTGTAGATGACAAAGAGATAGATCATAGCCACGGCCATGGAGTAGGGAATGTCGAACACCTCGGACGCCACCATGCCGAAGCCTTTGTACTGCGAAACGAGATAGAGCGTGTAGACGAGCATGGAGACCACGCCGTATAGGAACTGCAAGGCGCGCGAGCCGTAGCGCAGGCGGAAAAATTCCGGCACGGTGATGGCGCCGCAGCGATGCAGCCTGCGCGTGACCATGGCCAGCAGAAAAGCGCCCGTGAACCATGGAATGACCGAATACAGCAGCACGGCCAGTCCGTCCTCGTAGACGCTGCCGGTCAGGCTGAGGATTGTGATGGCTGAGACCCATGTTCCTGTAAAGGTACATACGCAGGGGACAAGGCCGACCCTACGTTCACAGATGAAGTAATCCCGCGGTGTAGCGCTGGCGCGGAGGCTGCTCTTGCCGATGACCAGCAGGATCAGTGAATAGATGCAGAAATATGCCAGATATAGCGTTATTTTGCTCATTTCTCCCATCACGCTCCTCTTTTTCATCATAGCATAAAGCAGGGAAGCGCCGCAACAGCGAATTACAGCGAAAGAAAAAACCTGAAGGATCGTGTTGCTGCCCGATGAATATTGTCAAGACAGGGTTTCAAATAAAACTGTAAGCACGAACGCTGAAATGATTGCTGCGGCGTATGCAGCCAACAGAATGAAAGGGCTTCTTCGCATTTGCGAAGAAGCCCTTTATGCATTATTGCGCTGAAGGATCTGCGGGTTTTCGGGAGGGGATGGAGACGGCGTATTCCTGCGTGCCGACTTTCACGCGGCGCACGGCAACCTCCACGCCGTAAAGCGCAGAGAGGAGCGGCTCGGTGAGAACGTTGCCGGGGGCGCCGTCGCCCAGCAGGGAGCCGCCCTTCATGGCGAGGGCGCGGGTGGCATAGCGAAAGGCGTGGTTCGGCTCGTGGGTGGAAAAGAGAACCGTGTAGCCGCCGGCGCCGAGCTGCTCGATGCGCTCCATTACGCGGAAGCTGTTGCCGTAGTCAAGGTTTGCCGTCGGCTCGTCCATAATGAGAACGCGCGCATCCTGTACCAGCGCGCGCGCCAGCAGCATCAGCTGCCGCTCGCCGCCGCTGATCTGGCGGCTGCCGCGGTTTGCAAGGTGCGCGATGCCAAGCTCCTCCAGCGTCTGCATCACCTGCGCGTGATCCCTTTCGCCCGGGGAAGCCAGCGCCCCAAGCTTTGCCGTTACGCCCATCAGTACGCTGTCGCGCACGGTATAGTTGAACGCGGGCGAATAGGATTGCGGAATGTAGGCGATCTCGCGGGCAAGGCTGCGGCGGGAATAGCCGCCGATGGCGCGTCCATTGACCAGAACTTCTCCCTCCGTTGGGCGCAGAAAGCCCAGCAGACAGCGCAGCAGCGTTGATTTGCCGACGCCGTTTGGGCCGAGCAGCGCAATGACCTCGCCGCCATGCGCGGAGAAGCTGATATCGCGCAGCACCGGCGCGCCGCCGTAGGAAAAGGAAAGACCGCGTGCTTCAATCGCCATGATCGTGTCCTCCCGACAGAATGAGATACAGGAACACCGGCGCGCCGACAAAGCTCGTCAGAATGCCGAGTGGGATCTCGCTTGTCGCTATCGTGCGCGCAAGGTCGTCCACCAGCATCAGGAACGCGCCGCCCAGCAGCGCCGAGGCGGGCAGCAGCCGCCGGTAATCATAGCCGAAGATCATGCGGCAGAAGTGGGGGATCACAAGCCCTACCCAGCCGATCATACCGCTGATGGAGACGCTGGCTGCCGTCATCAGCGTGGCGCAGAATATAACGGTCAGGCGCAGCCGGCGGGTGTCCACGCCCATGCTGCGCGCTTCCGCTTCGCTGAGCGTAAGCAGGTTGATGCGCCAGCGGAGCAGCAGCAGCGGAAGGATGCCGAGCAGGACCGGCAGCGCAGCAAAGCGCACGTCCCGTCCGCGCACGCTTGTGAGCGAACCCATGAGCCAGTAGGTAATGGCGGGAAGCTGGCTCTCCGTGTCGGCAAGAAGCTTGATGAGCGAGGTGCCGGAGGTGAAGAGCGAGGAGATCATCATGCCTGCAAGTACCATGGAGAGCGTGATGTCCATCCGGCTCCTGCGGCTGATAAGGTAGGCGAGCATCACCGCCGCAAGCCCGAAGAGAAAGGCGCTGAGCGTGACGGCGAAGTAATTCATGGAGAGCAGCAGCGCAAGCGCCGCGCCGAAGCCCGCGCCGGTAGACGCGCCGAGCAGGTCCGGCGAAACCATGGGGTTGCGGAACATTCCCTGATAGGAAACGCCGGCAACGCTGAGCGCGGCGCCGATGAGCGCGGCGGCGAGGATGCGGGGCAGGCGGACGTTGAGGACGATGGCAGCCTCCGCGCTTGTCCAGAACGGGGCAAGCCCCCATTCTGCGTCCGCAAAGGGAAGGCGGTTCGCCAGCTCTCCCGCGCGGCGCAGGAGAGCATCAAGAAGAATGCAGCAGGTCTTGCCCGGGGCAACGGAATAGCGCCCAACGGCAAAGGAAACCAAAAAGACCAGAACAAAGCCGGCAAGCAGCAGCGTAAAACGCAGACGCTTCCGCCCGGCGGCAGGCACACAGGAATTCACGGAGTCCTCCTTTCTCTGTGCAGCGTTCTCCTCAGCACAGATAACGGTTGTATCAAGAGTATCACGGCCGGCACGCTGCGTCAATAATAATCTGGGGAGAACGCTCGGCTTTATGCTTGACACTGCTTCAATGTTGTGATACATTATTCTCATAAAAGAATAACGAAAGGAAGAAATTTCATGAAACGATTTTTATCCATGTTCCTTGTGTGCGCGATGCTCCTGTGCCTGCTGACGGCCTGTGCGGACGGCTCGGCGGAGGAAAGTGCGGAGGAGACGATAGCCTTTACCGATTCGCTTGGCCGCACGGTGCAGTTGCCCAAAGAGCTGACGCGCGTGGCGCCCAGCGGTGCCGTGGCGACGATGATCCTTGCGACCATCGCGCCGGAATATATGGTATCCGTGAACGCAGCGCCTTCGGACGCGCAGGGGCAATATCTGCCGGAGAACCTGCTGGAGCTTCCATCGACCGGGCAGATGTATGGCAGCAAAAGCACGCTGAATCTGGAGACGCTCCTTTCCTGCGATGCTCAGGTCGTGATCGACCTTGGCGACCGGAAGGGAGATATGGCGGCAGATCTTGACGCGCTGCAGAAGCAGATCGGCATTCCGGTGATCTTTATCGAGGCGGATGTCGTTCATATGGAGCAGATGTACCGCACGCTGGGTTCCATCCTTTACGGAAAGGAGGCGCGCGGGAACGAGCTTGCGGACTTTGTCGCGCAGACTGTTGCCATGGCGGAAGAAAACAGCGCGCTGATCGCAGACGGCGAGCGCGTGCGCGTGATGTATACCTCCGGAGTCTCCGGCCTTGATACCAACGCGGAAGGCTCAACGCAGGCGCAGGTGCTGGAGCTGGTCGGCGCAGAGAATGCCGTCGTCGTGCCGGAGGTGAGCAACAAGGGCGGCGGAAATACCATCAATATGGAGCAGCTCTACCGCTTTGATCCCGATGTGATTCTCTTTGCAGCCGGCAGCCTTTATGCCGATGCGGCAGCCGATCCCGCGTGGGCGGAGCTTTCGGCGATCCGCAGCGGGAACTACTATGAGATCCCCGGGATGCCGTATAACTGGTTATCGAACCCGCCGTCGATCAATATGCTGCTGGGCGTATGGTGGCTGGGGAACCTGCTCTATCCGCAGTACTATGACTACGACATGGCGGAAAAGGCGCAGGAAATCTTCGCGCTGCTGTGGGATTACGAGCTGTCGGACGAGGAGGCTGCGGCAATGCTGGCCAATTCCACGCGCAGAAACTGATGGTACGGCCTTCGTGCGGTTCCCTGCAAAGCGCTTCCCGCTTGCGGCGTTCTGCACGCTGACCGTGAAGCCTGACGCCGAGATCAATCGTGCGGAGGTCTGCGCGATGCTCCGGCGCGGCTACGCGCGTCTTGTCGGGTAAAGAAGATTCGTGCATAATGAAGAAAAGCCGCCGCAGCGAGATTCGCTGCGGCGGCTTGCGTATGATCGCGTTTTGCTGCTGGAGCAGGGGCTAAAGCGTGCTGTGGCGGCAGAGAATGCCGCGCACGGCTGCGCTGTCCAGCGCGGAAAAGGGGACGACGGCCTTCGGTTGCACGGGATGCGCGGCCAAAAGCTTTTCCGCCCAGACCATATTGTACCAGCGGCCGAATTTGTATCCGCAGCGCTCGAACACACCGATGCGGCGGAACCCAAGATGCTCGTGGAAACGGATGCTGTTGTCGGTCAGGTATTCGTCGGGAACGATCGGCTCGCCGATGCAGGCGTAGAGGTTGAACAGATTCTGCGCGCGGGAAATATCTTCGAGCGCGCCGTAGAGCGCCTTGCCGAGACCGCTGCGGCGCAGGTCTCTGCCGATATAGATCGTGGTCTCTGCGCAATGGTCGTAAGCCTCGCGCGCGATAAAATCGTGCGTGTAGGCATAGCCGAGCAGGCGGCCTGCCTCATCCTCGGCGGCGAGATAGGGATATTTCTGCCGGATGCTTTCGATGCGCCGCCGGAATTCGGCGGCCGTGGGGACGGCATATTCAAAGGAGATCGCCGTTTCCTCCACATAGGGTGCGTAGATGCGCAGCAGAGCCTCTGCATCGTCCGGCGTGACGGTGCGGAGACGAAAGGCGGTGGGGAAAGCTCTCTTCATCTGCGGTGCCTTTCAAAGCCGTGTACCCAGTCGGACTTGAGATAATAGACGAGGTATATGGAGGAGCTGATCGCCCAGGTGATGGGGTAGGCCCAGTAGATGTAGCCGATATCGCCAATAAAATGCACAACGAGCATGATATAGATGATGCGGATGACACACCAGACTGAGAGCATGATCATCATCGGAACGACCGCGCGTCCTGCGCCGCGGCAGACCGCCGCAATGGAATGGGAGAACGCCAACAGACAGTAGAACAGCGCGACCGTGTGCGCCTGCTGCACGCCGAGGGCGATGACACCGGGGGTTTTGTCGAACACGCCGATGAGCTGCGGGGCAAAAAGGTAGTAGCAAAGGCCGATCAGCTCCGCCATGACAACGGCAACGAGAATGCAGAAGCGCGCGCCGCGCTTGGCGCGGTCATACTGCCGCGCACCGAGGTTCTGCCCAACGAAGGTGGTGCAGGCCATGGTAAAGCTGGTGATGGGCAGAAAGGCAAACCCCTCCACCTTGCAGTGCGCGCCGTAGGCGGCCATGGCAAGCATACCGAAAGAGTTGATCTGCGACTGGACGATAACGTTGGCAAGGCCAATGACGCAGTTTTGGATGCCGGAAGGAAGGCCGTAGCGCACAATTTCGCGAAGCATATCGCCGTGGATGCGGATGCTGCGCGGCGTAACGGTGTAGACCTCGCCCTTGCGCAGCAGATGGCGCAGGCACAGCAGAAAGCTGACCGTCTGGGCGATGACCGTCGCCACGGCGGCGGACCAGACGCCCCAGTGGAACGCGCCGATGAACAGAAGGTCGAGGGCGATGTTCGTCAGCGAGGAAATGATAAGATAATGCAGAGGGCGGCGGCTGTCGCCCAGCGCGTTGAGCGCGCCGGCACACATATTGTAAAGTACCGTGGCCAGCACGCCGAGAAAGTAATAGCGGAAGTATTCCACGGCCTGGGGCATGACCTGCGCGTCGGTATTCATCCAGACGAGGAATGTGGGCGTGAACAGCACGCCGACAAGCGTGAGCCCTGCGCCGGCGATGACGCCGAAAGCAAGGTTCGTGTGGATGGCGCGCGAGACGTTCTCATAGTCGCCCGCGCCGAAGTATTTGGAGATGGCGACGCCTGCGCCCATGGATGTGCCGATGAAAAGGCTGGTGAGCAGCATGATGAGCGTGCCGGATGAACTGACGGCGGCAAAGGCGTTTGTGCCAAGAAATTTGCCGACAATGTACACGTCGGCCGTGCTGTAAAGCTGCTGGAAGACCTGACTGATAAAAATAGGCAGGGCAAAGCGCAGAATGAGCGGGATGGGATTGCCCTCGGTCATGTTGCGCACGGTTAGCCCCGGCTTTGCTGCGATTGGCTGCGGCATGAGATTCCTCTCTTTCTTTTTCTGCGGTGTATACCGGCTGCGGCAAAAATTGCGGAAAAAGGAAAAGCGCCGCAGAACGGTGCTTTTCCTGTGATATCCGGCGGATATACAAGCCAAAGACTGTAGTATCTTAACGAATTCATTATATCGAAGCTGCGGGGAAAAGTCAACTACATCACGGCCGCGAGCAGCAGCGGCGTGAGATAGGTCTCTACCAGCGCTGCGGCAAACAGCAGCGGCACAATGATGAAGAGGAATACGCGCAGGCAGTCCGCCAGGCAGGGAAGGAGCGGAACGGCGCCGTCCCGCTTTAACAGGCGGTCGGTCCCCGTGCGGCAGAGCAGCAGCCCCATCGCGCAGGAAAGGATCAGCGCCGTCAGCTCGAATATACCGTGCGGCAGAATGCCAATGAGATATGCGCCAAGCCCGATCCCCTGCCGCTGATAGATCGCCGCGAACGCGCCAAGCAGCAGCGCGTTCGAGCCGAGGGAAAGCGCGCTGAGGAAGACGAACGGCAGCAGCCCGTAGAGCATGGAGAGCAGCGCTGCGGAGATATTGTTGAAGAAGATCACGCGCAGCATCTGCGCCTGCGGCACATCGTCCGCCAGTCCCAGCTGCTCAAGCTGGGAAGCAAAGCGCGTAAAAGCCTCCTGCGCGAGCGCGGGCAGCAGCAGCGCGCCGCAGAAGCCCAGCAGCGTAAGCACAAAAAATGCGGCGGCGGTGCTGAGAAAACGGCGCTTCAGCTCGCCGCGCGGGAGCGAGGGGCAGAGCCGGCCGGTCATGAAAGCAGGGCGATGCCGGCCCTGACGCGGCGGAGCGTTTCATCGCGGCCAAGGATGTGGCAGATCTCCACCGCGCCGCCGGGCGTGACGAGCTTGCCCGCAACGGCGATGCGCAGCGGCCACATGAGCGCAGCGTTCTTTACGCCAAGCTCCCCGGCAAAGGAAACGAGCATATCGTGGATGGCCTCGCTCGTCCACTCGGGCAGCTGCTCGAGCTTGGGCAGGACTTTGCTGAGCATATCGAGCGAGATCTCGGAATTGGTCTTGGACTTTTTGTTCGTATAGAATTCCTCACCGTAATCGGGCAGCGCATCGAAGAAATCCACCTTTTCGGGGATGTCGGTGAGCTTTTCGCAGCGGGCCTGTAAGAGCGCGGCGATCTCGCTGACGGAGTATGCCTCGTTCTTGACGGCCTGACGGATGTAAGGCTCAGCAACTTTACAGAATTCCTCCGGTGGGAGATTGCGGAGGTAATTCGCGTTGAAATACGTCAGCTTTTCGATGTCGAAAATGGCGGGGGACTTGGAGATGCCGCCGATGTCGAACGCCTCGACCAGTTCCTCGAGCGTGAAGAACTCCTGCTCGCTCTGCTCGCCGCGCGGCGACCAGCCCAGCAGCGCCACATAGTTGAGGATGGCGGGCGTCAGGTAGCCCTGCGCCTTGAGGTCTTCATAGCTTGGGTCGCCGTTGCGCTTGCTCATCTTGTGCTGGCTGTCGCGCATAACGGGGGAGCAGTGAACGTAGGTGGGGATCTCCCAGCCGAAGCCCTCATACAGCAGGTTGTACTTCGGCGCGGAGGAGAGGTATTCGCTGCCGCGCACAACATGGGTGATGCCCATGAGGTGGTCGTCGATGACGTTGGCAAAGTTGTAGGTCGGCAGGCCGTCGCGCTTGAGCAGCACCTGGTCGTCGAGCGTCTTGTTTTCTACGGTGATGTTGCCGAAGCTTGCGTCGTGGAAGGTCGTGCTGCCCTCCTTGGGAATGCGCTGGCGGATAACATAGGGTTCTCCGGCGGCAACGCGCGCCTTGGCTTCTTCAAGCGGCAGGTCGCGGCAGGGATCGTCTGCACGGTCGAATTCGCCGCTGTCTTCTTCGCTTTCCGCCTTTTCGCAGAAGCAGTAGTAGGCGTGGCCGCGCTCGACCAGCAGCTCTGCATATTTCCCATAGGTGGCGCGCCGCTCGCTCTGAACGTAAGGGGCGACAGGACCGCCGACGTCGGGGCCTTCGTCGTGGGAAAGCCCGCATTCCGCCATTGTGCGGTAGATAACGTCCGTTGCGCCTTCAACGAGCCGCCCCTGGTCAGTGTCCTCGATGCGGAGGATGAACGTGCCGCCTGCGTGGCGGGCGATGAGGTAGGTGTAGAGGGCGGTGCGCAGGTTGCCGACGTGCATATAGCCCGTGGGGGAGGGGGCAAAGCGGGTACGCACCTTGCCGTGCGGGATCTTTGCTTCCATTTCTTCAAAATACTTCATGTCGATGGACATAGGATGACCTCCTGAAGCGTCGTCAAAATAAGATATCCTATTACACCATATTTTGTCCCAAAAGTCAACGAAAGGCGCGGCGATTTTGCGGGCGGCAGGATGAGGCGCAAAGGAACGATATCTTTTTTCCTTGCAATGAGCCGTTGCATTTCCCTGCGCGATATGGTAACATAACAAATTGGGTCGATAGCTGCGCCAAAACGGCGCAATTCGAGATAAATGAGAAAACAAACAGATCGGAGAAAACAAACATGGAAAACATGGAACAAGCGGCACGCAAAAAGGTGATGCTGTCTGGCATTCAGCCCAGCGGCGATCTGACCCTCGGCTCCTATCTCGGCGCGATCAAGAACTGGGCGGATCGTGCGGAGGAATTTGATAACTACTATTTTATGGCGGATATGCACTCGATCACCGTGCGGCAGGATCCGGCGGCGCTGCGCCGCCGCACGCTCGAGCAGCTGGCGCAGTACATTGCCTGCGGGCTGGACCCGGAGAAGAACACGCTGTTCATCCAGTCTCATGTGCCGCAGCACGCGGAGCTTGGCTGGATCCTGAACTGCTACACAATGTTCGGCGAGCTTTCGCGCATGACGCAGTTCAAGGACAAGTCCGCCAAGAATGCGGAGAACATCAACGGCGGGCTGTTCACCTACCCGAGCTTGATGGCGGCGGACATTCTGCTCTATCAGCCCGATTATGTTCCCGTGGGCGAGGATCAGAAGCAGCACGTTGAGCTTTGCCGCAACATCGTGCAGCGCTTTAACGGCATTTACGGCGAAGTTTTCCGTATGCCCGAGCCGTATATTCCCAAGGTCGGCGCGCGCGTGATGAGCCTGAGCGACCCGGGAGCCAAGATGTCGAAGTCCGACAAAGACCCCAACGGCTCCATTTACCTGATGGAAAAGCCGGAGGATATCCGCCGCAAGTTCAAGCGCGCCGTGACCGACAGCGATACGGAAAACTGCGTGCGCTACGACCCTGCGAACAAGCCGGGCGTTGCCAACCTGATGACCATTTATTCCGCCGTGACGGGCAGGAGCTTTGAAGAGATCGAGCGGGAGTTCGCCGGACAGGGCTACGGCGCGTTCAAGCCGGCCGTGGGCGACGCCGTTATCGAGACGCTGCGCCCCATCCGCGAGGAGGCGGAGCGCATCCTTGCCGACAAGGCGTATCTTGAGTCCGTGTACCGCGCGGGCGCGCAGAAGGCTTCCTATGTTGCGGAGAAAACGCTGCGCAAGGTCTGTAAAAAGGTTGGGTTTGTGGCGCGCTGAGGGTGAGAAACATGAACGAGATTCCAAAAGAACTGATGCTGAGCGTGGGCGCGGCGCTTTTGTGCGCGTTTGCCGTCAGCTTTCTGATGTGTCCGCTGGTCAAGTCCTTTGCCTATAAGATCGGCGCGATCGATGTGCCGAAGGACAACCGGCGAATGCACAAAAAGCCGGTGCCGCGCCTTGGCGGGCTTGCGATCTTCCTGGGCTTTATGGTCAGCATACTGCTGTTTGTCCGCATCGATCACCAACTCAGGGGGATCCTGCTGGGCGCTTCGATCATCGTGGTGCTGGGCGTGGTGGATGATATGTCCCCGCTGCGGGCATATTTCAAGTTCTGCGTTCAGGTCGCTGCGGCTCTGGTCGCCGTGTTCCACGGCGTTGTGATCGAGATCCTTTCCAATCCCAATGTGTTTGCCAGTAATCCATACTGGGAGCTGAACTGGCTTTCCATTCCCATTACCGTGCTGTGGATCGTGGGCATTACGAACGCCGTCAACCTCATCGATGGGCTGGACGGCCTCGCCTGCGGCGTGTCCACGATCAGCGCGGTGTCGATGCTGGTAATCGCGCTGCTCGTGTCTGAGGGCGCGGTGGCGCTTGTGATGGCTTCGCTCGTGGGTGCGTGCCTTGGATTCATGCCGTATAACAGGAACCCGGCCAAGATGTTTATGGGGGATACCGGATCTACCTTTCTGGGATATATCCTTGCTACAATCTCCATCCAGGGGCTGTTCAAGTATTACGCCATTGTGTCGTTTGCGGTGCCGTTCCTGATCCTGGGCCTGCCGATGTTCGACACGCTCTTTGCCATTATCCGCAGGCTTGCCCACGGGCAGAACCCCATGGCGCCCGACCGCGGCCACATCCACCACCGGCTTATCGACATGGGCCTGAATCAGAAGCAGGCTGTCGCAGCGCTGTATGTCATCAGCAGCATTCTGGGGCTTTCCGCCGTGGTGCTGACCTCAAGCGGCGCGGTGAAGGCGATGCTGCTGCTGATGGCGCTGGCAGTGGCGGCGTTTCTTGCCTCGCGCGTGATCTTCCGCCGCGATATCGACAGGGCGGCGCAGGCAGACAAGGCTGCGCCGGAGCAGAGCGAGGAAATGGCGGGCGGGGGTTCCGGAGACCCTGCCGGAAAAGAAAATGCAGAGCCGGACAAAGAGGGAAAAGGGGATGCCTGATATGGAAAAACTGCGTATTATGAGCGTGTTCGGCACGCGGCCTGAGGCAATCAAGATGGCGCCGCTGGTGAAGGAGCTTGCCGCGCGCGAGGAGATCGAAAGCCTTTGCTGCGTAACGGCGCAGCACCGCGAGATGCTTGACAGCGTGATGCAGGTGTTCGGCCTCAAGGCCGACTGCGACCTCGACATCATGACCCCGCGGCAGACGCTTTCCACCATCACAAGCAAGTGCCTGCTTGGAATGGACAATGCGATCGAACAGCTGAAGCCCGATATGATCCTGGTCCACGGCGACACGAGTACGACCTTTGCCGGAGCGCTTTCGGCGTTTTACCACAAGGTGCCGGTCGGTCATGTGGAGGCAGGGCTTCGCACCTACGACAAATACTCTCCGTTTCCCGAGGAGATGAACCGAAAGCTCGTTACGGCGATCGCCGACCTCTATTTCTGCCCGACGAAGAGCAACTGCGAAAACCTGCGCAGAGAGGGCGTGAGCGACGGCCTCTTTATTACGGGAAATACCGTGATCGATGCCTTGAAAACAACGGTGCGCAAGGAATATCACTTTACAACAGAACTTCTCAACCGGCTGGACTATTCCCGCAAGGTGGTGCTGGTGACCTGCCACCGCCGCGAGAACTACGGCAAGCCCATGGAGAACATTATGACGGCGCTGCGCGATATTGCGCTGCGGAACGAAGACTGCGAGCTGGTCTATCCCGTCCATCTCAGTCCCGTGGTGCGCGAGAACGCGCAGAAGTTCCTTGCCGGTACGCCGCGCGTACACCTGATCGATCCGCTGAGCGCGGATGAAATGCACAACCTGATGGCGCGCTGCTACATGGTGATGACCGACAGCGGCGGGCTTCAGGAGGAAGCTCCTGCGCTCGGCAAGCCCGTGCTGGTGATGCGCAGGGAGACAGAGCGGCCCGAAGCGGTCGCTGCCGGAACGGTAAAGCTCTGCGGCGTGGAGTATGACGATGTGCTGCGCATGGGCAGCGAGCTGCTGCGCAGCAGAGAAGCCTATGATGCGATGGCTCACGCCGTAAATCCATACGGCGACGGCCGCGCCTGCGCGCGCATCGCCGATGCGATCCTCTGGCATTTTGGGCGCAGGGCGGAACGGCCGGACGATTTCAACGCCTGAGCGCAGCGGAAAGGAGCGATGAACGGAATGAGAAAGCAGAAACTGACGCCGATCGGCGCCGCCTGCGCCGCGCTCGTTCTGCTCGTTGTGTTCTTTCTTGTGCGCGGGATGCTGCATCGGCCGGCGAGTATCGTTCTGCCGCAGGAAGCGAACGGCAGCGGCGAGAACGACGCTGCACTCAACGATGGCAGTACAGAGCGCGTTGCCGTTCGCCCGGACACCGTGCAGAGCGTGATCGGCACGCTGGAACGCCCCGCGCAGTATACGCGCTCAATCACTATTGAGCGTTACTATGATGGAGGCAGCGGCGTGGACCGCAGTACGGTTTCCGTGGATGGCGCGTGGATGCGCGTGGACACCGAACGCAGCGGCGGCGAATTGAGCCACACCATCATGAACGGCGATACGATATGGCTCTGGTACGGCAGTGGTAAGCGGTATTATCAGAGCGCCGCGCCCTTCAGCGCCGACGAGGAGCAGAGCATCCCGACCTATGAGGATATCCTGCACATGGACGCCGCGCGCATCGCGCGGGCAGATTACCGCCTGCTGGATGCAGAGGACTGTATTTTTGTAGAAACGGCTGCCGATGAGAGCGGCTATATCGAACGCTATTGGGTCAGTGTGAGCGATGGGCTTCTGTGCGCATCGGAAAAGCTGAACGGGGAAACGGTCGTTTACCGTATGGCGGGGATGACGGTGGAGACGGGGACCGTCTCCGCAGATGCGTTTACGCTGCCGGACGGGACCGTTCTCCGTGAGAGCGGCGCGGCAGATACGGCAGACTGAACAATACGGCAAAGAAATCCCCCTTATAAGGCGATGGCGGTGCATCCATAAAACAGCAAAATCCTCCGTATGACCGGCGTCATACGGAGGATTTGTCTATGTCTGCTCAGCTGATACCGGCATTACATACGTTCTGCCGCCGCTGCGGAAGAGTTTTCTGCGCGCTAAAGGATGAGCAGCAGTCCCAGCGCGATCAGCAGCTCGTCGTCCGCCTTCTCCTCGAAGAGAAAGAAGAGAATGAGCAGCAGCAGGATATCGCCGGTATCCACGCCCCTGAGGGGCAGCTTGTCGAGCAGACGCGAAAAAAACTGCGAAGCGTCCTTGCCTGGCCGGGGAGGGAATGACTCCGGCGGAGGCGGTTTCGGCGGCGTGCGTCCGGGATTGCGCGGGGGGTCCGGCGGCGGGTCGGGCATGGGGATGCGCGTGTAAACGCCCTCGTCGCTGCGCAGATAACGATTGTACATTTCTCATCCCTCCCCGCTCAGAAGAAATGTTTTGGCAAGGTGGATCAGCCGCGCCAGCTGTGCGGCGCGGTCAATCTTTTCCTGCCGCTCCGGCTTGAGGAACGGGCGCATTGCGCGCAGAAAAGCGGCGGTCTCGCCGCTTTCCGGGCGGTTCAGCTGCGAGAGCAGAGGCGTCAGCTTTCGGATCGCCGCAGGATCAAGGCTGCCAAGCAGCGAGGAAAGATCGGGCGGCGCGCTGCTTCCGGGATCGGACGCGCCGGAGTCCGCAGCGTCTCCGCCGGGCGCCGCAGGATCTCCGTCTTTTGCGCCCAGCTGCTGCGACAGATTCTGCGCCATACTCATTACCTGCGCCATGGCGTCCGGATCGGAGAGCAGAGTATTCAGTTTTTCCTCCCACTCGCTCATCGTGACGCCCTCCCGCAGTCTTTATTTTTTCGCGCTGTCGTTGATGCGGTTCATGATCGCCATGCCCTCGGGGTTCTTCATGAGGCTTGAGAGCATCGCGGCCAGCTCCCTGGTGTTGCCCGCCGCAGCGTTCTGCGCCGCGCGGTTGAGCGCCGCGCCGCCGTCTTGCGCGGTGAGCAGCTGCATGAGCTGCTGGCCATCGCTGCCGGACATGATCTTCTGCGCCAGATCCTGATTTTTTTTGAATTTTTCAATGATCCCAACGGTTTTTGCATCCATAGTCATCCCTCCGAAGCTGAAGTTCCTTATCAGTATATGACTGCGAGGGGGAAAGTTGTGTTCAGACGCACGTCCCTTTTTTAAAAATTTGCAGAGGATGCGAAAGAGATCCGTCCGCCGGCGCGGCTCCGGCTCCACGGCGAAAAGGACGACGGAAAGAGCGCCCGTATGCCTTAGGCATACGGGCGCTCTTTTTGTAAATGGAGACTATTCCTGCGTAGTTCCGTAGTCGCAGTCCTTTTTGAGCGGGCAGGCTTCGCAGTTTGCCTTGCGCGCGGTGCAGATGTCGCGCCCGAAGAGCACCATGCGGTGGCAGAAATCGCTCGATTCCTCCGGTGGAAGGACCTGACGCAGCTGCTTTTCCACGCTCATCGGGTCCCTGCTGCCGTCCGTCAGACCGAGGCGGCCCGTGATGCGGATGCAGTGCGTGTCGCAGACGTAAGCGGGCTGGCCGTAAATGTCGCCGAGGATGAGGTTCGCCGTCTTGCGGCCGATGCCGGGGAGAGAGGTAAGCTCCTCCATCGTGCCGGGGACCCTGCCGCCGTATTTTTCCAGCAGGATTTTTGCGCATTCGACAAGATCTTTCGACTTTGTGTTGTAGAACCCGCAGGAACGGATGGCCTCGCCGACCTCTTCGTAGCTGGCGGCGGCGAAGGCTTCGAGGGTGGGAAAGCGCCGGAAGAGGGACGGCGTGACCGTGTTCACGCGCGCATCGGTACACTGGGCGGAAAGACGCACTGCAAAAAGCAGCTCGTAATCCTTTTCATAGGTAAGCGAGCAGCGCGCATCGGGGTAGAGGACCTTCAGCTCCTCCACGATACGGCGGACAGCAGCTTGAGATTTCATGGCAGCACCTCCTGCAAGGATCGGAATTATCGACAGTATAGCACGGAACGGCGAAAAAATCGACAGAAAAAGTCTGTGCAGCGGAGAAAAAACGTGCTATAATCATTCCATCTGTGAAAAAGGAGGCTTGTGCGATGCGCCTTTTATTCAAGCAGCGCCTTTTCTCGTGGTTCGACAGCTACGATATCTACGATGAGAACGGCAATACCGTCTTCACGGTAGAGGGCAAACTTGCATGGGGACACTGCCTGCATATTCTCAACGCAGCCGGCGAGCATATCGGCACGGTGCAGCAGCGCGTGCTGACGTTTTTGCCCAAGTTCGAGCTGTACATCGGCGGGCAGTACTACGGCTGCATCTGCAAGGAGTTCACGTTTTTTACCCCGCGCTTTACGCTCGAATGCAGCGACTGGGAGGTGAACGGCAGCTTCATGGAGTGGGATTACACGATCGACAGCGCCTCGCGCGGCTGCATCGCGACGATCACGAAGGAGCTTTTTCGCTGGACGGACACCTACGTCATCGATATTACCGACCCGCAGGATGCGCTGGGCGCGCTGATGGTCGTGCTGGCGATCGACGCGGAGAAATGCAGCAGGAACAACTGATATGAGTGATAAAAGACCTCTGGCGGATGAGATCCGCCCGCTGACGCTCGACGAGGTGGTGGGGCAGAAGCACCTGCTTGGAAAGGGTGCGCTGCTGCGCCGGCTCATCGAATCCGGCTCGAGCGCAAATATGATCTTCTACGGCCCGAGCGGTACAGGGAAGACGACCATTGCCAACATCATTGCCAACCGCACGAACAAGACTCTGTACCGCCTGAACGCGACGACCGCGAGCTTGCAGGACGTCAAGAGCATCATTTCCGACGTTGGCACGATGATGGCGCCGGGCGGGATCCTGCTCTACCTCGATGAAATTCAGTACTTCAACAAAAAGCAGCAGCAGAGCCTGCTCGAATTCATGGAAAACGGCTCGATCACGCTCATTGCATCCACAACGGAAAACCCGTATTTTTACGTTTACGGCGCGCTTTTATCTCGCTCAACGGTGTTTGAGTTCAAAAACGTCAGCGCGCAGGAAACGATCCCGGCCGTAGAACGCGCGCTCGGCATCCTGAAGGCGCGCAGCGAGCTGCCGCTTTCATGGGAGGACGATGTGCCGCGTGTGATCGCGCAGCAGTGCGGCGGCGATGTGCGCAAGGCTGTGAGTGCGTGCGAGCTTTTATACGAGGCGGCGGACGTCACGAACGGCGCGCTTTTGCTGAAAAGTAAAGATGCTTTACAGGTAGCGCAGCGCAGCGCGATGCGCTATGATAAGGGCGGCGACGCGATGTACGACTGCGCATCGGCGCTCATGAAGTCGCTGCGCGGCAGCGACCCGGATGCGGCGCTGCATTATCTTGCGAGATTTTTAGAGGCGGGCGATCTGGTCACGCCGTGCAGGCGCCTGCTCTGCTCGGCGAGCGAGGATATCGGCATGGCTTATCCGCAGGCCATCGCCATCGTTAAGGCCTGCGTTGATACGGCAATGCAGCTCGGCCTGCCCGAAGCGAAGCTCCCGCTGGCGCAGGCGGCGGTGCTGCTTGCCACCGCGCCGAAGTCCAACAGCGTGGTCGAGGGCATCGGTGCGGCCTGGGCGGATGTGAAGGCGGGCAAGAGCGGCAACTTCCCGCGCTGCCTGCAGAATGTCCACGCCGACTCGACCGGCGGCGCGCAGGGGCAGAACTACAAGTACCCGCATTCCTACCCGAACCACTGGGTGAAGCAGCAGTATCTGCCAGACGAGCTGAAAAACGCGCAGTACTACCGCTACGGCGACAACAAGGTCGAGCGCGCCGCCGCGCAGTACTGGGAAGCGATCAAGGGGTGAGTACATGGACCTGAGATTAAACGATATTGTCGAAATGAAGAAGCCGCATCCCTGCGGTGAAAAGCTCTGGCTCGTGACGCGCGTGGGCATGGACGTCAAGCTTAAATGCACGCGCTGCGGGCGCGAGGTGATGCTGCCGCGCGCCAAAGCGGAAAAGGGCATCAAAAAAATTCTGGAAAGGGAGGGATCCCATGAATAAGAAGACCCGTGCCGTTGCGATCGCGCTGGTCGTTGTGATGGTCGTATCGCTGATCGCATCAATGATCGTGCCGTATTTATGAGCGGCGGATGAGAAAAAAGGGAGCGTCTCTTAAAAAAGAGACGCTCCCTTTTCATAAACGACCGGCCGCCGCGCGGCTTGCGGCGAGGTCACAGCTCTACAATGATCGGCGTGCGGCCAAGCCTGGGCAGCAGAACGTTCTGCACGTCCGCTGTTCTGAGCCGAAGCGTGGAAGTGCAAAGGCACGGGTGGCAGGAGAAGTATTCCGCATCAAAGGTTTCGCGGTCTATGAGCAGCTGTACGCGCTTTTGCGTATCGTTCATCAGCCCCAAAATGGTTGCCGACCCCGGCGTGCAGTGCAGCAGCTCCCAAAGCTGCTCCTCCGGCGCAAAGGAGAGCCGCGCCGATCCGATCTGATGGCTCAGATCCTTTGTGTGGAACGGCTTATGGGGAGGCATACACAAGAGAAAGAATGCCGTCTTCTGCCGGTTGCAGAGGAAAAGATTTTTGCACACATCTACGCCGAGTACGGCGGAAACGGCGTCGCACTTTTCCATTGTGTCCGCTTCCTCATGCGTTACGCGCTCGTAAGGAATGCCAAGCGCGTCCAGAAAGTCGAACGCGGCGGCCTCCTGCGGCGGCAGCAGCCCGCCGGGGCGGGAGTTGCGGTAAATGGGAGAAATGTCCATGGATCACGCCTCTTTCAGCAGCTTTTCGCCGGCTTTGAAGATATCTCCCGCGCCAACGGTGAGGATCAGGTCGCCCTCCTGCGCGATCTCCGCAAGTGCGGCGGTCACGCGGTCGAGCGTTGGACAGTAGATCGCGCCCGGGATCTCGCGGCAGAGATCCATGGAGGAAATGCCGATATCGTTTTGTTCGCGCGCGGCGTAGATCTCCGCAAGCACCACCACGTCCGGGAGCTTCAGCTCGCGGACGAAATCGCTGAACAGCGCTTTGGTGCGCGTATAGGTATGAGGCTGGAACGCGCATATGATGCGCTTGTAGGGCAGGTTCCTTGCCATAGTCAGCAGGGCGTGCAGCTCGCCGGGGTGGTGCGCGTAGTCATCGTACACGTCGGCGCCGTGGTAGCGGCCCTTGAATTCGAAGCGCCGCCCCGCGCCGGTGAAGGTGGCAAGGCCGAGTCCCACTGCATCGCCGCCGATGCCGAGCAGATATGCCGCGCTTGCGGCAGCCAGCGCGTTCATCACGTTGTGCTTTCCGCCCACGCGCAGCGAAACGTGTGCGTAAAACGCGCCGCGGATAGAGATGTCGAAGCTTGGCAGGCCGCCGTTCCAGACGATGTTCTCCGCGCGGCACTGCGCGCCGGGATCGTCATAGCTGAACCAGAATACCGGCTGGGAGAGATTGCGCAGCGTGTCGCGCGCGCCGCAGTCGTCCATGTTGGCAACAATGTGTCCGCCGGGAGGAACAAGCTCCGCAAAGCGGCGGAAGGAATGCTCCACATCGGCAAGATCCTTGAAAAAGTCGAGATGATCGGCCTCCACATTGAGGATGACGGCAACGGTGGGAAAAAAGCTGAGGAACGAGTTGCAGTATTCGCAGCTCTCGGCGATGATCGTGTCGCCCTTGCCCACGCGGTAGCCTGAATGCAGCAGCTGCAGGGTGCCGCCGATCATCACGGTCGGATCCTTCTGCGCCGCCATGAAGATATGCGTCGCCATGCTGGTCGTGGTGGTTTTGCCGTGCGTGCCGGAGATGCAAAGCGCGTTTTTGTAGCCCTTCATGATCGCGCCCCAAGCCTGTGCGCGCTCGAAAACCGGGATGCCGCGCGTCACCGCGCCGGAGATCTCGGGGTTGTCGTTGTGGACGGCGGCGGTGCGGATGACGAAATCGCATTCGCCGAGATTGTCCGCCGCGTGGCCGATGGCCACGGGAATGCCGAGCGCACGCAGATGCTCCACCGACGGGCTGTCCGTCATGTCGCTGCCCTGCACACTGAGGCCCATGCCCGCAAGCACCTCGGCAAGCGGACTCATGGAAACGCCGCCGATGCCGACAAGATGCGCGCGTTTGCCGGGAACGAGATAAGAGAAGATGTCCTTTTGAGCGTTCATTCAAAAATTCCTTTCCGTGTGCCGCAGCACAGGATATTTCTGCGATTTACTTTTTTCAGCTTTGCTATTATAATATACCCATAGTCCCAGCGCAATCCTAAAAAAATGATTTTTTGTGAGGTTCTCATGCCCTGGTTGCCGGAACAAGTCGATGCCGTTCTCCGCACGCTGCAGGAAGCGGGCTACTCGCCCTATCTTGTGGGCGGATGCGTGCGCGAGCTTCTGCGCGGCAAAGCGCCGTCGGATTACGACCTGACGAGCGACGCGCCGCCGCAGGATGTGCTGCGCCTGTTTGGCGCAGCCGCGCATCCAACGGGGCTGGCGCACGGCACGGTGACGGTCGTGAGCGGCGGAATGCCGGTGGAGATTACGACGATGCGCCGGGACGGCGCATATCATGACAGCCGCCATCCCGATTCCGTCGCCTTTGGTGCAAGCATCGAAGAAGATCTCGCCAGGCGCGACTTCACCGTTAACGCCATTGCGCTTTCGCCGGGCGGAAAATTTGTCGATCCCTACGGCGGACGGGTGGATCTGAAGGCGGGCGTACTCCGCTGCGTCGGCGATGCGCGCACGCGGTTTGCCGAGGATGCGCTGCGCATCCTGCGGCTGGTGCGCTTCTGCTCCGTGCTGGGGCTTGCGGCGGAAGAGGAAACGGCGCGCGCCGCGCACGAAGCGCGCGCGCTGCTCGCCCATGTTGCGCGCGAGCGGGTATATACCGAAATGAACAAGCTGCTTTCCGGAGAAAAGGTAACGCAGACGCTGCTTGCATTTCCTGATATTCTGGGCGTGTTCATTCCGGAGATCCTGCCCTGCGTTGGCTTTGCGCAGAGGAACCGGCATCACTGCTTTGATGTCTGGGAACACACGGCGCGCGCCGTTGGCGCGATCCCGCCCGTGCCGGCGCTGCGCTGGACGATGCTGTTTCATGACCTTGGCAAGCCGAAATGCCTGAGCGTGGATGAGCAGGGCGTGGGGCATTTTTATGGACACACGGAGCGTTCGGCACGCATTGCGGAGACGGTCATGGAGCGGCTGCGCTTTGAAAAGGCGCTGCGCGCACAGGTGCGCACGCAGCTGGAATGCTTTGACGATATGTTCCTGCCAGAGCGCGCGGCGGTCCACCGCGAGATGGCCCGGCGCGGCCGGGAGGAAACGGGGCGGCTCCTGCTGACCAAGCAGGCGGACAACGCCGCAAAAGCGCCGGAGGGGCTGGAACGCGCGCAGGCGCCATGGCGCGCGGCGCAGGAGGTTTACGATGCGCTCATCGCTGAAAACGCCTGCTGTGCTGTCCGGGAGCTTCTGATCACGGGAGACGAGCTGGCCGCGCTCGGTTGGCGCGGGCGCGAGATCGGCGCTGTGCTGGAGCGGCTGCTGGAAGAAGTCTCCGCCGAAAGGCTTGCCAATACGCACGAGGCGCTTTTTCGGCGCGCACAGCGCCTGTGGCGCAGCGGCTTTGCGCGGCGTACAATAGAAAAGAATGATGAACAGAACGATCCGGAGGTAAATAATGGCGAACATGATGGATTATCTTGACTGGCGCGGCGACATCACGCTGGAGGTCTCGCCCTTCAACGAGGTGGACGCGCTGATCCTGGCGGAGCTGAGCTTTGTGGATTTTGAGGGCATCGTTCCGCCGCCGGAGATCGGGCGCGGCATCGCGCTGCACGAGGCGGCGGAGCTGTACTTTTCCCGCCGCGGCGGCCAGGACGACGATATGGGCGTGCTGGTCCCCGGAACGATCGTGAAGATGCTGCGCAAGCTGATGCACAGCGCGCGCTTCGGCAATATGCTGCTCAACGGCTATGCCGCGCTGCTCGATGACGCGATCGAGCAGCAGTTTGCCGCGCTTACAATCGATCTTGGCAACGGCAGCGTGTATGTGTCCTTCCGCGGCACAGACGATACGCTTGTCGGATGGAAGGAGGATCTCAACATGGGCTTTCTGGATGAGATCCCCTCGCAGCGGCAGGCGGTGAACTATCTGACGCGCATGGCGCGGCAGTACGGCGACAGGACTCTGCGCATCGGCGGACATTCCAAGGGGGGCAATCTTGCCGTCTACAGCGCCGCCAAGGCGCCCGCCGAGGTACAGGAGCGCATCATCGCCGTACACAACAACGACGGCCCCGGCTTTGCCTGGCCCATCAGCGAGACGCCGGGCCACAGGCGCATTGCCTCGCGCATCCGTACCATCCTGCCGCAGACCTCGGTGGTCGGGATGCTGCTGGAGCATGAAAAGGATTACCAGGTCGTCTATTCCACCTACGAGGGGATCTACCAGCACAACGGCTTTTCGTGGGAGGTCAAGGGAACGCAGTTTGTCCACCTTGATGATTTTTCCCGCGAGGGCAAGCTTGTGGACGAGGCGCTGGACAAATGGGCGGCTTCGCTCAGCGCGCAGCAGCGCGAAGCGCTGGCCGACGCGCTCTACAGCGTCTTCACCGCTACGGGTGCAAAAACGCTCAGCGAGCTGAACGAGGAAAAGCTCAGGAGCGCCGCTGCGATGCTTAAGACCTACAAGAATCTTGACCGCGAAACGCGCCGTATGATGAGCGAGGCGTTCAAGCTGCTGCTCAGGCTCGGTACAAGAGGTTTCGTGCAGGATGCGCAGGAGGAGAGCGGCCGCGAATTCGAGAATATGCGCCGCAGGCTCGCTGAGCAGTACCAGAAGCTGCTGGAGAAGAAAAAGTGACCGTAAAAAATAGCGGCAAAAAGCGAAGCACCGGAGCGTGCTTCGCTTTTTGCCGCGTGGGATGGGTGGGTAAAGAGAGAATAAAGCGTTTTTATTCGGCCCTCGGCAGCTTTGCGGCAGGCTTGATGAGCAGCGCGCAGAGAGCGATGGCGAGAATGGTGTTGGGCAGCATATAGGTGCCGTTGTAGAGGATGGAGTAGAACACGGGAGACGTCATGGTCAGCCCCATGAATTCCTCGGGCATATACTGCGCGTAGACCGTCACGCCGGAGATGAAGTGGACGGCAAAGCGGGCAAGGCAGCCGATAAGCGCCGCGAGCGGGAGCTTTGCATAGCTGCCGCCTTTGGCGCGCAGCAGGCCCGCAAGGCCGATGGCGGCGTAGGCGAGGGAATAGTCGAAGAGGATGGATACCCAGCTTACGGCAAAGCCCTCAGCGAAGAAATACTTCAGCGTGCCGAAGGCAAGGCCGGCGAGGACGCCCCAGGGCGCGCCCCAGCGCACGGCGAAGAGGATCAGCGGGATCATCACAAGATTGATCGAGCCGCCGAAGCCGCCGAACGACAGCCCGATGGGGATCTTGATGTAGCTCAGCACAAGGGCGAGTGCGATGCAGATGCCGCCCTCGGCCAGGCGGCGCGTGGCGTTGTGGGAAGAAGTGGCGTTGCGCATGGAAGATACCTCCAAAAAAGTGATCCCTGTCCGCACCGCGGCGCAAAAAAGCACCGCGACGCCGACGTCACGGTGCAAAGTTAAGACGAAAGAGAGACGCGCTTTGCATTCCTACGCCGGCATTACCCGGATCAGGTCTGAGGGACAGCGGCGGCGATACGACGCATCTCAGCCGGCTTGCGCCGGCGCCCCTTGCAGTTACAGCAACATCTTAGCGCGAAACAGCGGATTTGTCAAGAGCATCGTAATTTTTGAAATAGAATAGCGAGGCGCAGATTTCCGGTTGCGTCTTTTCCGTACCTGTGCTACAATAAAAATAATTAGGCGACCAAAATAATTGTAATTTTTAAACAGGAGTTTTGCTATGGCTTCTTTTGTTGTAAACGGAATGCCGGTAACGGTGGAAAAGAACCAGAAGCTGATCCGCTTTCTGCGCGATGAGCTGCGTCTGCTGTCTGTCAAGGACGGGTGCAGCGAGGGCGCCTGCGGCACCTGCCATGTGCTGATCGACGGCAAGCCGACCAAAGCCTGCATCCCGCAGACGGACAAGCTGGAGGGAAAGCATATCGTCACGGTGGAGGGCCTTTCCGATTTTGAGAAGGCTGCGTTTACCTTCGCTTTCGGCGAAGCCGGCGCGGTGCAGTGCGGCTTCTGCATCCCGGGCATGGTAATCTCCGCCAAGGCGCTCCTTGACCAGAATCCTGATCCCACGCGCGAGGAGGCCGCCTTTGCCATCCGCAACAATATCTGCCGCTGCACAGGCTATGTCAAGATCATCGACGGCATTCTGCTTGCCGCAAAGATCCTGCGCGAGGGAAAGCTCCCTGCGCCCTCGGCAGAGGATTATCAGGTCGGCCGGCGCGTCCGCCGTATCGATGTGGCGGAAAAGGTGCAGGGCTGCGGGCAGTATCCCGACGACGTGTATGTAGAGGGAATGTGTTACGGCAGCGCTGTGCGCAGCCAGTATCCGCGCGCCCGCGTGCTTTCAATCGACAAAAGCGAGGCCGAGGCGCTGCCCGGCGTTGTATGCGTGCTGACGGCAGAGGATGTGCCGGGCAAGCTGAACGTCGGCCACATCAAAAAGGATCAGCCTACCATGATCCCCGTGGGGCAGGTGACACAGTATCTGGGCGATGCGGTCGCCCTTGTCTGCGCGCGAGACCGCGAGACGCTGGAGCAGGCAAAAAAGCTTGTTAAGGTCGAATACGAGATATTGCCCGCAGTTTTCAGCCCGGAAGAGGCGATGGCGGAGAACGCGCCGCTTGTTTTCGAGCATGACGCGAGCAATGTGCAGGCGGAAAAGCATATTGCCCGCGGGAACGCGGACGAGGCCATCCGGAACGCCAGATACGTCCTGCACGAGAAATTTGAAACACCGTGGACGGAACACGCCTTTCTCGAGCCGGAGTGCTGCGTGGCGCTGCCGCTTGATAACGGCGGCGTGAGGCTGCTCACGACCGACCAGAGCGCGCACACCACCATGCACGAGTGCGCGGCAATGCTCGGCGTGGATTACGACCACTGCCAGGTGCAGAATATGCTCGTCGGCGGCGGCTTCGGCGGGAAGGAAGATATGTCGGTGCAGCATCATGCGGCGCTCATCGCCTATATTGCGCGCGTGCCGGTCAAGGTAAAGCTTACGCGGCAGGAATCCATCCTCGTCCATCCCAAGCGCCATCCGATGTGGATGGACTTTACGATGGGCTGCGATGAGAACGGCATCATTCAGGGCGTAAAGGCAAGCGTCGTGTCCGATACCGGCGCATTTGCCTCGCTGGGCGGACCGGTGCTTGAACGTGCGTGTACCCACGCTGCCGGGCCGTACAACTACCAGAATTTCGAGATCGAGGGCAAGGCGCTATATACCAATAATCCGCCCGCAGGCGCGTTCCGCGGCTTCGGCGTGACGCAGACCTGCTTCGCCACCGAAACGCTGCTCAACGAAATGGCGGATCTTGTGGGCATCTCTCCCTGGGAGATCCGCTACCGCAACGCTATCCGCCCCGGCGAGGAGCTGCCGAACGGCCAGATCGTCGGACCGGAGACCGGCCTTGTGGAAACGCTTGAGGCGATCAAGCCCTATTACGATGAGGCAGTGAAAAACGGCGAACCGGTCGGCCTTGCCTGTGCGATGAAGAATGCGGGCGTTGGCGTTGGACTGCCCGACTGGGGCCGCTGCAAGCTCATTGTTGAAAACGATGCGAAGGTCCATATCTATGCCGGAGCCTCCTGCATCGGGCAGGGGCTTGGCACGGTGCTGACGCAGATGGTCGTGACGAACGCGGGCGTTGCTCCGGAGGAGATCGTTTATGAGCGCAGCAACACCTGGATCGCCAGCGACAGCGGCGACACCTCCGGTTCGCGGCAGACGCTTGTAACGGGCGAGGCCTGCCGCCGCGCCTGCGAGCAGCTGAAGGCAGCGCTCAGCGAGAAGCTGCTTTCGGCGCTGGTGGGGCAGGAGTTTTACGGCGAATACCTTGCCAAAACGGACCCGCTTGGCGCGGATGTGCCGCATCCGGTGTCTCATGTGGCATATGGCTACGCCACACAGATGTGCGTGCTGGATAGGGAGACCGGCATGGTGAAGAGAATGGTCGCCGCACACGATGTGGGCAAGGCCATCAACCCGCTCTCCTGCGAGGGGCAGATCGAGGGCGGCGTGGTGATGAGCATGGGCTATGCGCTCACGGAAAAGTACCCGCTCGACCATGGAAAGCCCACGGCGAAATACGGTATGCTCGGCCTTTTCCGCGCCAATCAGATCCCCGAGATCAAGTCCATCGTGATCGACAAGCCCGGCCTGCCGCTGGCCAACGGCGCCATCGGCATCGGAGAGATCACGTCCATCCCCACTGCGCCCGCCATTGCGGACGCATACTTCCGCTATGACGGCGAGCGCCGCCGCAGCCTGCCGCTCGACCACACGCCCTACAAAAAGTAACAGGGGGAAGCGATGAATCGCGTTCTTATCATCTACACCGGCGGAACGATCGGCATGACGCGCACGGACGACGGCTATGCGCCGCGCTCCGGCTATTTCCGCGCCGCACTCGACAATATCTCCGATCTGCACGCACCGGAAATGCCGGCATGGGATTTCATGGAAATGTCGCCGCTGCTCGACTCATCGAACATGACGGTACACGAATGGAATCGCATCGCCGCGATCGTGGCGCAGCGCTACGATGCATATGACGGGTTTGTCGTTCTGCACGGAACGGACACCATGGCATACACCGCTTCGGCGCTTTCGTTCATGCTTGGCGGACTCGACAAGCCGGTGGTGCTGACCGGTTCGCAGATCCCTCTGTGCGAGATCCGCAGCGATGGCCGCGACAACCTCATTACGGCGCTTCTGATCGCAGGGGAGTGCATCGTGCGCGAGGTGTGCCTCTATTTCGGCGGAAAGCTGCTGCGCGGCAACCGCGCTACAAAATACTCCGCCGATGGGCTGATCGCCTTTGTTTCGCCCAATTATCCCAGCCTTGCCGAGGCGGGGATCTCTATCAAATACAATGAAGCCGCCCTCCTGCCGCGGCAGGAAGGCGGGCTGAAGCTGCAACTGCTGGACAGCGTCCCCATCGGCGTGATCAAGGTCTTTCCGGGGATCCAGTTTTCCCTGTTTGAATCTATTATGACGGAAAAGCTGCGCGGTATCGTTATTGAAACGTTCGGCGCAGGCAATATCCCCGGCGACGGAAACGCGCTGCTGCCCATTATCCGCAAGGCGTTCCATAACGGCACGGTGCTGACCGTCTGCTCACAGTGTCCGCAGGGCGCGGTGTCGCTCGGGGCTTATGAGACATCGAGCGCGCTGAAAAAGGCGGGAGCGGTCAGCGGCCTGGATATGACGACCGAAGCCGCGGTTGCCAAGCTGTATTACCTGTTCTCCTGCGGCTGCAGCAAGGAAGAGGTAAAGCGGACGATGGAGCAGGATCTGCGCGGAGAGATCACAACTGCCTGAGCGCATCGAGCGAGGCTCTGGTGTCTACATCGCTCAGCTGCGCGGCGTCCACTTCGTAAAGCAGCAGCGCGTCCTCGTGGGCGCGGATGACCCTGCTGCCGCCGGTGTCGCCCGTGAGCGCAAGCAGCTCCGGATAAAAGCGGGCCGGGAAAATGCAGGGGTTGCCGCGCACGCCGTTATGGCCGAGACCAACGATGCGGTCCGGATGCGCGTGGTAAAATGCCGCTTCCTGCGCAACGCTTTCACGCCGCAGCAGCGGCTGGTCGGCGACCATGTAGCAGATCGCGTCGCAGTCCTTCTGCAGCGCGGCGGTGCCAAGGCGGATCGTTTCGCTCTGGCCGGCCTCCGGATGCTCGTTACGCAGCGCTTCATAACCGAAACGCGCGGCGAGCTGCACAATTTGCGGATACTGCGTGACAACGAGTACGCGCGAAAACTGTTCGCGCGGAATGGACTCCATGGCGCGCTCGATGAGCGTTTTGCCGCAAAGCTCCGCCGAGAGCTTGTTTTCGCCAAAGCGTTTTGCGCTGCCGGCCGCCATCAGCAGGCAGCCAATCGATAAGTTCTGTTTCATCATATCACCTGAATCCTATGGATCTCTGCCTGCTCATCATAGCAGGTTTTGCGCCGGCGGACAAGGGAGGATATCCCGCTGTTTCCAAAATAATATTACGCAAGGCGCTGTACACTCTGTTAGTTTTGTGCTAAAATCACAACGAATATACAAAATCTTTCGAGCGGAACCGCTGAAAGCGGCGCTTCAACGAGGAGGAAGATGGATGAACAAGGTAGGGAAAAGCGAGATCCGCGTAGATGCGTTCGACAAGGTAACGGGACGCACCAGGTATTACGAGGACCGGATGCCCGCCGGCGCGCTGTATGCGCGCATCAAGCATTCTACCATTGCGCACGGATTCGTCAAAAGCGTGGATGTTTCTGCAGCCGAGGCGATCCCGGGCGTTGTAAAGGTGTTGACGTGCTTCGATGTGCCGCAGCACTGCTTTCCAACGGCGGGGCATCCCTGGTCGATGGATCCGGAACATCAGGATCTGGCGGACCGGAACCTGCTCAACCGCCATGTGCGCTACTACGGAGACGATGTTGCCGTTGTCATCGCAGAGGACGAGGTATCGGCGATGCAGGGCGTGCGCGCGCTGAAGGTCGAGTATGAGGAGCTTCCGTTCGTGCTGGACGTGCAGAAGGCGATGGAGCCGGACGCGCCGCTCATCCACGAGGAGTTTCCGGGCAATATCCTGAAGCACAGCGATATCCGCAAGGGCAATTATGCTGAAGCGATCACGGAGCCCGGCCTCATCAAGGTAGAGGGCTGGTATGATACGCCAACGGTGCAGCACTGCCACATCGAGAACCACGGCTGCTATGCCTATGAGGAAAACGGGCGCATTGTGGTCGTTTCCTCCACGCAGATCCCGCATATTGTCCGCCGTATCGTCGGGCAGGCGCTGGGACGGCCCTGGGCGGATATCCGCATCGTCAAGCCGTATATCGGCGGCGGCTTCGGCAATAAGCAGGACGCGCTCTACGAGCCGTTGTGCGCATGGTGTTCCACGCAGGTACACGGCCGCTGCGTCCGCATCGACTGTTCGCGCGAGGAAACGTTTGTCAGCAACCGTGTGCGCCACGCCATCCGCTTCCACATCATCACCTGGCTGCACCCCGATGGCAGCATTGCCGCGCGCAAGGTGGAGCTGTTTTCCAATCAGGGCGCTTACGCTTCGCATGGTCATTCCATTGTGGCAAAGGCCATGGGTTCGTTCCCGCAGATTTACCCCTGCGAGCATTTTGAGGGCGACGCCTACACCGTGTTCACCAACCGCCCCGCTGCCGGTGCGATGCGCGGCTACGGAATGCCGCAGGCGTCTTTCGCCGACGACGCCAATATCGACGAGTGCGCGCGGGCCGTCCATATGGATCCGCTTGAATACCGCATGAAGTACATCATGCCCAAGGGCTTTGAGGACGGGTTTTCCAAAAACGTCAACTATTACGATTCGTTCCGCGAGTGCCTGGAAAAGGGAAAGGCGTATATCGATTACGACCGCAAGATGAAGGAATACGCCGGGGATACCGGTCCTGTTCGCCGCGGCATCGGCGTGGCGGCCTTCTGGTACAACACGGCGGTATATCCCATCGCGCTTGAAACATCGTCCAACCGGATGCTGCTTAACCTTGACGGCACCGTGACGATGCAGTGCGGCGAGACGGAGATCGGTCAGGGCGCGGATACAGCCTATGCGCAGATGACGGCGGAGGCCGTGGGGCTGAAGAGCTACCATGACGTACACATCGTTTCCTGCCAGGATACCGACATCACGCCCACTGGTCTTGGCGCTTACGCGAGCCGGCAGACGTATGTCGCGGGCTTCTCCATCCGCCAGACGGCGACGCTCCTGCGCAGGAAGATCCTTGACTATGCGGCAAAGATCACCCGCCAGGCGGCAGATAACATGGATATCGCAGAGGGCAATATCATCCGGAAGATGGACGGCAAGGTGCTGATGCCGCTTTCCGAGCTTGCCATGACGGCGCAGTATAACACAGCGGACAGCGAACATATTACCGCCGAATCCACCTATACGATCCGCAACAATGCCTACTCTTTTGGCTGCACCTTTGCCGATGTTGAGGTCGATATCCCTCTGTGCAAGGTCACGCTCAAGAAGATCATCAACGTACACGACTGCGGCAAGCTCATCAACCCCGCGCTTGCCGAAGCGCAGGTCCACGGCGGTATGTCGATGGCGATCGGCTTTGGCATGAGCGAACAGCTGCTCTTTGACGAGAAGACCGGCCGCCCGCTGAACAATAACCTGCTTGACTATAAGCTTTCGACCTTTATGGATCATCCGCATCTCGAAGCGCAGTTTGTTGAGAACCCGGAGCCGACGTCTCCGTTCGGCACAAAGGCGCTTGGCGAACCGCCCGCCTGCTCGGGCGCGCCTGCCATCCGCAATGCCATCTATAACGCGACGGGCGTTCCTGTCAACGTTGCCCCCATCACGCCGCACGTCCTGTATGCGGAGTTCAGCAAGGCAGGCCTGATCCGCGACAGCTGGAAGGAGGAGAAGTGAGCCATGTATGATATGAAAGCGCTTTACGAGGCTGAGAGCGTACAGAATGCGGTCGAGCTTCGGCTTGCACATCCCGAGGCACAGATCATTGCCGGCGGCAGCGATGTGCTGGTGCAGATGCGCGAGGGCAAGCGCGCCGGAAAGGAGCTGATCTCCATCTACGGACTGGATGAGCTGCGCGGTGTGAGCATTGACGCCGATGAAAACATCCGCATCGGTTCGCTCACGAGCTTTTCCCATATCACGCGCGACCCCATCATTCAAAAATACATCAATGTTCTCGGCGAGGCGGTCGATATGGTCGGCGGCCCGCAGATCCGCAACATCGGCACCATCGGCGGCAACACCTGCAACGGTGTGACGAGCGCGGATTCTGCCTCCACGCTGCACGCATGGGAGGCCATCGTGGAGCTGACAGGGAGGAACGGCGTGCGCCGCCTTCCCATTAAGGACTTTTACATCAGAGCCGGTCAGGTCGATATCCGCGTGGAGGACGGCGAGATCCAGACCGCCATCCTGATCCCAAAGGCGAGTTATGAGAACTGCTTTGGCTACTATATCAAGTATGCCATGCGCAACGCCATGGACATTGCGACGCTCGGATGCAGCGTGAACGTGCGCCTGAGCGCAGACAAAAAAACCATCGAGCGCGCCCGCATTGCCTACGGCGTTGCCGGCCCCGTGCCGATGCGCTGCCCGAGCGCAGAGGAAGCGGTCAGGGGAAAGCCCCTTACACTTGCGACGGCGGAAGCATTTTCCCTTGCGGTTCTCAGCGATATCCATGCGCGCGACAGCTGGCGCGCCTCCAAGGCGTTCCGCGAGCATATCGCCGTTGAGATGGCAAAGCGCTGCCTGATCGAATCCATTAAACGGGCGGGAGGTGCGATCGAATGAGTCAGTACAAACTGGTGCGATTCAATTTGAACGGCAAGGACGTTGAGAAAATGGTCGATGTGCGCGCATCGCTGACCGATATGCTGCGCAACGATTACCACATGACGTCCGTGAAAAAAGGCTGCGAGGTAGGCGAGTGCGGCGCGTGCAACGTCATCATTGATGGCGAGGCGTTTAATTCCTGCATTTATCTTGCCGTCTGGGCGGAAGGCAAGCACATCCGCACGCTCGAGAGCCTGATGGGACCCGACGGCGAGCTGAGCGATATTCAGCAGGCGTTTATGGAAGAAACAGCCGTTCAATGCGGCTTCTGCACGCCTGGCTTCATCATGACGGCGGTCGAGATTCTGGAGACCGGAAAGCTTTACTCCGATGATGAGCTGCGCAAGCTTCTCTCCGGCCATCTTTGCCGCTGCACGGGCTATGAGAATATCTTCCGCGCAGTGAAGAAAACAATGTACCGCCGCCTTGGCAAGGAGATCGATTTCTGAAAGGACTGCCCGGCTGCCGGGCTTTGCCGGCTCCTTTCTGCGGCCGGTAACGGAAAAAAGATTGCTCAAATCAAAAAGTGGTGCTATAATGCTGATAGCACCACTTTTGGTTTAACGGCGCGAAAGGGAGGAAATATTATGGTCATTACCGTTGGCAGACAGTACGGAAGCGGCGGCCGCGAGATCGGCACGATGCTCGCCCAGCAGCTGAATATCACCTATTACGACGACCTGCTGCTGAAAAAAGCGGCGGAGGAGAGCGGGCTTTGCGAGGAGCTGTTCCATTCCTTTGACGAGCGCCCGAAGAGCTTTTTGTATTCCATTGCGATGGATCCATATTCCTTCTCAATGAACCATGTTACGCCTAAAGGCTCCATTGAACAGCAGGTGTATCTTGCAACCTATGATACGATCAAAAAGCTGGCCGATGCAGGCCCCTGCGTGCTGATCGGCCGCTGCGCGGACTATGCGCTCAAGGATCGCAGCGATGTGGTCAACCTCTTCATCACAGCCCCGCTGGAAAACCGCATCAAGCGTGTTGCGGCGCGCAACAATATCAGCGAGAGCGAAGCGAAGGACCGCATCAAAAAGACGGATAAGTCCCGCGCATCCTATTACAATTACTATTCCTCCAAAGAGTGGGGCGATGCGAAGAGCTACGATCTGTGCATTGATTCCAGCCTGCTTGGTATCGAGGGAACGGTAAAGCTGCTCAAGGAGTTAGTACTCATCAAGGGATTGAAGTAAACGAAACGGAACACAAAAAGCAGCCGCTGTATAGACGGGTGTCCGTAAAACAGTTAATCCTCCGTATGGCTTAGACCATGCGGAGGATTTGTTTATGTCTAATCTTCAAACTTGCTGGCGGCAAGTCCACAGGGGATAGCCGCTTTAGCAGCGCAAGGGGGTGTAGCCACCTTGACGGAACGAAGTGACGCAACATTCTCGGTCATGCAGTATCCTCCTGCTGACGGAGAATGAAGCTCCGCAGGACGCACGATACTCCCGTTAGGAGAGGATATAAGTGCGCCCTTTAGTTCCTAAAGGGTTTTTATCAGTTCGACAAACTGGAAATTATTTAATTCTCTGTACCTAATTGTAATTGTTCAACTGCTATTTTTGCTTTATTGTCATCTTCCTTTTGAAGATTTTCTATTTCCGAGCTCCGAATAGTCAAAATGATTTCGTCCCCCACCTGTAAATCATCAAGTGTTATACCTACAACATCTTGAGTATCATAATTACAATAGATCATAGGAATTTGGGAACAATCAATAAGACAATCATCTCCTAAAACACCTTCTTCTCCGCTATCTTTTGTGGTTATGATTTTATTTTCTTTATCAATTTCTGTTATTATCGCATTGACACCTAAAGTAAGTGGTTCGTTTGTTTGTTGTCCAGAACACGCAACTAAAGTAAACACACAAATAAATATACATAATGCCATTATCATTTTTTTCATCATAAGTTCCTCCAAATTCCGATTTGTTGCTCAATTTTTGTATTCAAATTATACCATAAAATACCATAAAACTTGTGAACAATTCTACCGCAACTTTGGAATATATGAGAAAAGTCCGAACAGTTTTCTGCCCGGACTTCCTCACTCAATCGTAAATCAATTCGATTTTCACAATTTCCTCTGCCTGTGCCTTGCAAGCGTTCATCTGCCGTACCCATTCCATTTGGTGTCGGCTTTCTGTTTCTCGGTCACGCCGTTTCGCTTCGCCAGCTCCGGCACGATCAGCTCCATGCGGTTTCGTGCCGCTTCGTCAATCTTAGCGCAATACCGTCTTACGTACATCCAGCAATGCGGCTGTTTTTTTTGCGGTGGGCGGTTCAATTTACCCAAAAACCTGCGCGTGAATTTATGAAAAAAGTTTACGATTCCCCCCTATGCAAACGCGGTGAAATACGGTAAAATGTACTGGTGAAAATCTGGAATTGTTTCCTGAAGGGGGAGATGGACGAGCATGGATCAGCTGAAATACAAGCGCGTGCTGCTCAAGATCAGCGGCGAGGCGCTGGCCGGCGAGAAGCACTTCGGCTTTGACTTTGACGTGGTGTCCAGGGTCTGCGATGTGATCAGGCGCTGCAATGAGATGGGCGTTCAGATGGGCGTTGTGATCGGCGGCGGCAACTTCTGGCGCGGCGTAAAGAACGGCGAGGGCTACATTGAGCGCACCCGTGCAGACCATATGGGGATGCTCGCCACGGCAATGAACTGTATGGCTGTGGCCGATGTGCTGGAGCAAAAAGGCGTTGACGTGCGCGTGCAGACGGCGCTCGAGATCAAAGAGGTCGCTGAGCCGTATATCCGCGCCCGTGCGATCCGCCACCTTGAAAAGGGGCGGGTGGTGCTGTTCGGCTGCGGCATCGGTTCGCCGTTCTTCTCCACGGATACGGCGGCGGTGCTGCGCGCGGCAGAGATCAATGCCGATGTTATCCTTCTCGCCAAGAATATCGACGGCGTTTACAATGCCGATCCGGCAAAGGACGCCAATGCGGTCAAGTATGACGCGATCTCTTATGAGGACGTGCTGGCGCAGCACCTTGCCGTGATGGATTCCACAGCGACCTCCCTTTCTATGGACAATCACATTCCCGTGCTGGTGTTCGCGCTCAAGGATCCTGAAAATATCATCCGCGCGGTCAAGGGCGAGAAGATCGGAACCATCGTTGGCGAAGGCTGAGCATTTCCACCTGCCGGTTCACCCTTTTTTGGGCAATATGAGCATACGAGGCGGCGCTGCCGCACATAAAGCTGTAATACTATAAATAACAGGAGGTTCCCCATGAATAAGGACGATTACAAGGTCTATTCCGACAAAATGAAGAAGAGCATCGAGTCTGTCGCCGCCGATTTTGCTGCCGTGCGCGCTGGCCGCGCCAATGCCGCCGTGCTCGACCGCATCAGCGTTGATTACTACGGCTCTCCCACGCCCATCCAGCAGATCGCGGCAATCGCCTCTCCCGACCCGCGCCAGCTTGTCATTACCCCGTGGGACGGCAGCGCCCTCAAGCTGATCGAGCGCGCCATTCAGGAATCTGATCTCGGCATCAATCCGCAGAACGATGGCAAGTCCATCCGCCTCGCTTTCCCGCAGCTGACTGAGGAGCGCCGTAAGGAGCTGGTCAAGCAGATCCACAAGTATTCCGAGGGCGGCAAGGTCGCCATCCGCAACATCCGCCGCGATGCGATGGACGCTTTCAAGAAAAAGCAGAAGGCGAGCGAGATCACGGAGGACGATCTGAAGATTGCGGAAAAAGACCTTCAGAAGCTGACGGACGATATGTGCAAAGAGGTCGATGTCCTTCTGGAGAAGAAGGAGAAAGAGCTGATGGCAGTCTGAGATGCGCCTCTTTTCCAAAGATAACAGGGCGGGGCAGGTTGATTTGACCAACCTGCCTTGTCATGTTGCCGTCATTATGGACGGCAACGGCCGCTGGGCGCAGCGGCGCGGCCTGCCGCGTTCAGCGGGTCATAAGGCGGGAGCGGAAACATTCCGCCGCCTCGGCACCTACTGCAAGAATTTGGGCATCGATTACCTCACGGTCTATGCGTTTTCCACCGAGAACTGGAAGCGCCCACCGGAAGAGGTCGATGGGATCATGAGGCTTCTGGAGCAGTATCTACACGAGTGCATCGACACGATGGAGAGGGACGGCAACCGCCTGCGCTTTTTAGGCGACCTGAGCGTGCTGACGCCGGAGCTGCGCGCACTCATCGATGAAACGAACGAAATCTCCGCGCGCATTGAGGGCTTTCAGGCCAACGTCTGCCTCAATTACGGCGGACGGGACGAGATCCTTCATGCCGCCCGCGCGTTTGCGCGCGGCTGCGCGGCAGGGGAGCAGGACGCGGACGCTTTGACTGAGGAGGGCTTTTCGCGCTATCTCTATTCCAGCGGTCTGCCTGACCCCGATCTTCTCATCCGTCCCGGCGGGGAGAAGCGCATCAGCAATTACCTTTTGTGGCAGTGCGCGTACAGCGAATTCTATTTTTGCGATACGCTCTGGCCTGACTTTACAGAGAAAGAATTCGACAAGGCGCTCGTTGCCTATCAGCGCCGCGAGCGTCGCTTCGGCGGTTTGAAACAGGAGAAACAGAAATGAAACAGAGATGGTTGGTCGTTATCGTCGGCCTGCCGGCGCTGCTGGCCGTGCTGCTGGCGTGTCCCGCGTGGGCAACGATGCTGGTCGTCTGCGGCATCGCGGGCATCGCGGCTTATGAGCTGCTGCACACGGCGGGGAAGGACGCGTCGGTGAGCGTATATGTACTCACGATCGCAGCAGCTGTAGCGCATGAAGTACTGCTCTATTACCGCGAATGGACATTTTTCGGCGCGATTCAAACCGTGACAGTATTGCGCTGGGCGTTTTTGATGCTGCTGTTCCTCATCGCTGTGCATCGCTTCGGCGGGGAGAAACCGCTTGCGTTTTCTACACTCTGCGTTGCGGTCGTCGGTGGTGTCGCGTTTCCCACGCTCTACAGCAGCATCGCGTTGCTGCGGAGCTGCGCGGATTTTGGCAGGGTCTATGTGCTCGCGCCGTTCTGCGTCGCTTTCGCGGGCGATGCGCTCTCGATGTATTTCGGTATGTGGTTCGGCAAGCGCAAGATGGCGCCGCACGTCAGCCCGCACAAGACCTGGGCGGGCGCGATCGGCGGCCCCATCGGCAGCGCGCTCGCAATGGCGCTTTTGGGCCTTGTCGGCAAGGCATGGCTCGGCTATGCGCCCAACTACCTGATGCTGATCCTCGTCGGCGTGGTGGCCAATGTCTTCGGTCAGCTCGGCGACCTCTCGATGTCGCTTATCAAGCGTGAGGCCGGCATCAAGGATTACAGCCACCTCTTCCTCACGCATGGCGGTATGCTCGACCGCTTTGATTCCACCATGTTTATCGCGCCGGTCGTGTGGGCTGCGGTCTGCGGAGGCTTGCTGTGACAAGGAATATTGCTTTACTTGGATCGACCGGCTCCATCGGCCGCCAGACGCTCGAGGTCGCGCGCGAACTTGGGCTGGGCGTGGCCGCGCTTACGGCGAATAAGAGCGTTGACCTCATCGAACAGCAGGCGCGGGAATTTTGCCCGCGTCTTGCCGTGCTTTACGAGGAAGAAGCTGCGCGCGTGCTGCGCGCGCGCCTTTCGGATACCGGGATCGAGGTTCTCTCCGGCATGGAGGGACTGCTTGCCGCTGCGTCTGCCGAGGAGGCTGATACAGTTGTCACCGCGGTGATGGGGATGATCGGCCTTCAGCCGACGCTTGCCGCCATCGAGCGGAAAAAGCGGATCGCGCTCGCCAACAAGGAGACGCTTGTCTGCGCAGGAGAGCTGGTCGTTGATGCGGCGGAGCGCTGCGGCGCGGAGATCGTTCCGGTGGACAGCGAACACAGCGCGATCTTCCAGTGCTTACAGGGTTGCCGCGACTGCAGCGAGATCAAGCGCCTCATTCTGACCTGCTCGGGCGGGCCGTTTTACGGGCTGAGCGCGCAGGAGCTTTCAGCGAAGACAAAGGCCGATGCGCTCAGACATCCCAACTGGACGATGGGCGCGAAGATCACCATCGACTCTGCAACGCTGATGAACAAGGGGCTGGAGATCATCGAGGCGATGAGACTTTACCGCCTGCCGCTTTCTCAGGTGGATGCGGTCATCCACCGCCAGAGCATCGTGCATTCGCTTGTGGAATTCCGCGATGGCGCGCTGCTGGCGCAGCTCGGCACGCCCGATATGAAGCTGCCCATCCGCTACGCAATGACGTATCCCGCCCGCGCGGCCTCGCCGGCGGAGCCGCTGGATCTGCTTTCCTGCCCGCCGCTGACGTTTGCTGAGCCGGACGAAGAAACGTTCCGCTGCCTGAAAATTGCCAGGCAGTGCGCTGCTGCAGGCAACATCTACTGCGCGGCGATGAACGGGGCAAACGAGGAGGCGGTCGCGGCCTTCCTGCGGGATGAGGTCGGCTTCTGCGCGATCCCCGGGCTGATCGAAGCGGCGCTGGACGATGCACAGGCGGTATATCAGCCTGCGCTTTCGGATATTCTGGAAGCAGACCGGCGCGCGCGCGCAGCAGTCCGCCGCCGGCTCAGATAAACGGTTTTAGGAGTTATCATGGTTTATATTCTCGTTGCGATTCTGATCTTCGGCGTGCTGATCGCCGTACACGAGCTGGGGCATTTTCTGGCAGCCAAGGCGTGCGGCGTGCGCGTCAATGAGTTTTCCATCGGTATGGGGCCGGCGATCCTTCACAGGGTCAGGGGCGAGACGGAGTACTCGCTGCGTCTGCTGCCTATTGGAGGCTTTTGCGCCATGGAAGGCGAGGAAGAGGATTCAGATGATGAGCGTGCGCTGGGCCGTCAGGTCTGGTGGAAAAGGCTGATCATTTTTGTCGCCGGCGCGTTTATGAATTTTTTGACGGGCTTTCTGATCATCCTCTGCCTTTACGCAGGGGCAGGAGGATTCTACACCTCGGAGATCGTTGCGCTGAATCCGGATTTCCCCCAGCAGGGGGAGGATGGCCTGATGCCTGGCGATGTGATCTACGCCATCAATGGCGAGCGCATCTATCTCAAAAGCGATGTGTCGCTCATCATGGGCCTTGGCGACACGGGGACGATCGACATGACAGTCCTGCGCGGCGGCGAAAAGCTTGACCGCACGCTGGCCAAACAGACCTACACCGATGAAAACGGCCAGGAATACGAGGCCTATGGCTTCAGCTACGGCGGCGTGGTCGAGGCAACGTTTCTCAACAGGCTGCAATACAGCTGGTATCAGACGATGGACTATGTGCGCATCGTGCGCCTGAGCCTGCAGATGCTGCTCTCCGGCGCCGCCGGGGTAGACGACCTGAGCGGGCCGGTCGGCATCGTGTCCACAATCACGGAGGTCGGCAAGGAGACGGAGGCTGAGGCCGGGTTCGGCGCGGCGATGGAAAATGTTCTTTATTTCGCCGCAATGATCGCAGTGAACCTTGCAGTCATGAACCTGCTGCCGCTGCCCGCGCTTGACGGCGGACACGTTCTGTTTCTGCTCGTCAACCTGGCCGCGACGACGCTGTTTAAAAAGGAGATCCCTTCCAAATACCTGAACGTGATCAATGGGATCGGCTTTGCACTGCTGATGGCGCTGATGCTGTTCGTTACGTTTCATGATATCATTAAGCTCCTGTAAGGAGGAAAAAGTATGAGCAGGCAGATCCTTGCCGGCGGCGTTGCCATTGGCGGCGGCGCGCCGGTCACAATACAGTCGATGTGCAATACCCGCACAGAGGATGCAGATGCGACCATCGCGCAGATCCATGCGTTAGAGCGGGCGGGCTGCGAGATCGTCCGCGTCACCGTGCCGAATATGGACGCGGCGCGGGCGCTGAGCCGGATCAGAGAGCAGATTTCCATCCCGCTGGTGGCAGATATTCATTTTGACTATCGCCTTGCCATTGAGGCGGCCGCGCGAGGCGCAGACAAGATCCGCATCAATCCCGGCAACATCGGCGGCGAGGAGCGGGTCAAAGCGGTGGTAGACGCCTGCCGCGCGCACCGCGTCCCCATCCGCATCGGCGTAAACGGCGGTTCGCTGGAAAAGGAACTGCTGGAGCAATATGGGCGCGTAACGCCGGAGGCGCTGGTCGAAAGCGCGCTGCGCCATGTGCGCCTGCTGGAGAAGTTTGACTTTACCGATATCTGCATCTCCGTTAAAAGCTCTGATGTGCCGCTGAACATGGCGGCTTACCGGCTGCTGCACGAAAGAGTCGATTATCCGCTTCACCTCGGCGTGACCGAGGCGGGAACGCCGTCAATGGGGCTGATCAAATCCGCCATCGGCATTGGAGGGCTTTTGTGCGAGGGGATCGGCGATACGGTTCGCGTTTCGCTCACAGCCGACCCTGTGGAGGAAGTGTATGCAGCGAAGCGGATCCTGCAGGCCTGCGGTATCCGCCGCAGCGGCGTGAATCTGGTTTCATGCCCAACCTGCGGGCGCACGGCGTATAATATGATCCCCATTGCCGAGGAGCTTGAGCGCCGCCTGGCGGACTGCAAAAAGAATATTACGGTCGCCGTGATGGGCTGCGTTGTCAATGGCCCGGGGGAAGCCTCGGCAGCAGACGTCGGCATTGCCGGCGGCAAAGGAGAGGGACTGATCTTCCGAAAAGGGAAAGTGCTTTACAAAGTGCCGCAGGAAAAGCTTGTAGACGCCTTGCTGGAAGAGATCGAGAAGCTCTGATTTCTATAGAATAGGGTTGTAGCTATGGTACAGAAGATACCGTTTTTTGAATTGTTCAGCGATTTTACACCGGATTTCGATCTGCGTGTACCGCTCAACGCCGCCGTTGTGACCAATATGGTGCTTGAGCCGGAATCGCGCGCGATGACGCTGGACATGACTGTGCGCGCTGAACTGAAGGATGCAGCGCGCGAATCGATAGAGCAGATGCTTGCGCGGAATTATGAGCTTTCGCGCGTGACGCTGCGCGTCCGGTCAACCGCGGAGGGCTTTCCGGATCTGCAGAAGAACGCAGGGCATAAGGCGGGCAGCGGCGGCACGCTCCTGATGGGACATGAGATCAAGGGCCGTGTGCTGCCGATCAGCGAGCTGACGCCCAAGGCGGGCCACGTTGTGGTAGAGGGCAAAGTCTTTAAGTTCGACTGCCACGAGACGCGCCGCCCGGGCGTATGGACAATGCTGCTTGAGATCACGGATTATGAAAGCTCGCTCATTATCCGCCGCAGCATGACTGAGCGGGAGGCAAACGCGCTGAACGGGAAGATCCGCAGCGGAATGTGGCTGCGCGTGAGCGGCCGCATGGAGCTGTCCTACGATGGCAGGGATATGCAGCTCAATCCGCAGGATATCATGCAGATCGGACATGAGGAGCGCGAGGACAAGGCGAAAGAAAAGCGCGTGGAGCTGCACCTGCACACGCGAATGTCCAATATGGACGCGCTGACGGATACCGCCGCCGCTGTAAAGCGTGCGATCAAATGGGGGATGCCCGCCATTGCCATTACGGATCATGGCGTGGCGCAGAGCTTTCCGGATGCCTGGCACGCCGGTGATGGTAAAATAAAACTCCTTTACGGATGCGAGGGCTACTTCATCAATAATCTTGATGACCGCATTGCCGTTCACGGGCCGCAGGACGGAGACTTTTCCACGGAAATATGCTGCTTCGACATTGAAACGACCGGCCTTAAGGTAGCCAGCGACGCCATCACCGAGATCGGCGCGGTCATCCTGAAGAACGGCGAGATCACCGATACCTTTCAGACCTTTGTCGATCCCGAGCGCCGGCTTTCGCCGGAGATCATTGGACTGACCGGCATCACGGACGATATGCTGCGCGGCGCGCCGAAGCTTTCCGATGCGCTGCGCGCCTTTCTTGCCTTCGCAGGAACTCGTCCGCTTGCCGCACACAATGCAGAGTTTGATATCAGCTTTATCCGTGCCGGCTGTAGAAAATGCGGGATCCCCTTTGAACCGACCTATCTCGACTCGCTGATCTTCGCGCAGAACCTCCTGCCCGAGCTTGGCAAGTACAAGCTGGACATTGTGGCGGATCATTTGCAGCTCCCGCAGTTCAACCACCACCGCGCGTCCGATGACGCGGTGCCGGTGGCGCAGATGCTGGCCAAATTTTTCGCCATGCTGGAGGAACGCGGCGTCACAAGACTCCAGCAGATCAACGATGAGATGACGAAGCTGCGCCCGCTGGGCATGAAGCGCAGCCGGTTTCCAAAGCACATTATCCTGATCGCAAAGAACAAGGTGGGCTTGAAGAACCTTTATCAGCTCATCTCCGCTTCCAACCTCAAATATTTCAAGCGGGTGCCGATCATTCCAAAAAGCGAGCTGAACCAGCACCGTGAGGGGCTGATCGTTGGTTCCGCCTGCGAGGCGGGCGAGCTGTTCCGCGCCATCATCGATCACAAGGACTGGGACGAGCTTAAGCGCATCGCCTCGTACTACGATTTTCTGGAGATCCAGCCGATCTGCAACAACCGCTTTATGGTGCGCGAAGGAGCGGTGCGCGGCGATGAGGAGCTGCAGGAGTTCAACCGCACGGTCGTGCGCCTTGGCGAAGAACTGGGCAAGCCCGTCTGCGCCACGGGCGACGTTCATTTCCTCGATCCCGAGGACGAGGTCTACCGTCACATCCTGCTGGCGTCGAAGAAGTTTCCGGATGCGAACGAACCCGTCCCGCTTTACTTCCGCACAACGGATGAAATGCTCAAGGAGTTTGACTATCTCGGCAAGCAGAAGGCCTATGAGGTGGTCGTGACCAATACGCGCGCCATTGCCGATCAGGTGGAGGAGATCGAGCTGCTGCCCAAGGGCAGGCTTTTTCCGCCGCGGCTGGAAAATTCTGAAGAGGACCTCAACCGCATGGTCTGGGACAAAGCGCACGAGCTGTACGGCGATGAGCTGCCGCAGCTGATCGTGGACCGGCTGAATATCGAGCTGGGCGGCATTCTCGGGAAATACGATGTGGTCTATATGTCGGCGCAGAAGCTCGTGCAGCGCTCGCTCGAGTGCGGCTACCTCGTCGGCTCCCGCGGATCGGTCGGCTCATCGCTGGTCGCCTACATGGCGGGGATCACCGAGGTCAATGCGCTTCCGCCGCACTACCGTTGTCCCAAGTGCCGGAATGTGGAGTTCCACGGAGATGAGAACTATGGCTGCGGTGCGGATATGCCGGATAAAAACTGCCCTGTGTGCGGAACAAAGTACGTTAAGGACGGGTTTGATATTCCGTTTGAGACCTTCCTCGGCTACGGCGGCGGCAAGGTGCCGGATATCGACCTGAACTTTTCGGGTGAGTATCAGGCGCGCGCGCACGCGCACGCCGTGGAGATGTTCGGCAAGACGCAGGTGTTCCGCGCGGGAACGATCGGCACGCTTGCGGAAAAGACGGCATACGGCTTTGTCAAAAAATACCTTGAGGAAAATGGCATCGCCGCAGGCAGCGCCGAGATCGACCGCCTGACGGCGGGCTGCGTGGGCGTGCGCCGCACAACGGGGCAGCACCCGGGCGGGCTTGTCGTTGTGCCGGACGACATGGACATTGAGGACTTCTGCCCCGTGCAGCATCCGGCGGACGACCCGGACAGCGATACCATCACCACGCATTTTGAATATCACTGCATGGAGGATAATCTCCTCAAGCTCGATATGCTCGGCCACGATGACCCCACGATGATCCGGATGCTGGAAAACCTGACGGGCGTGAACGCCCGGGCGATCCCGCTCGACGATCCGGATACGATGTCGATTTTTACCTCCTCGAAGGTGCTGGGTTACGAGAACGATGAGGTCCTTGGCCCTACGGGCGCTGTGGCGATCCCTGAATTCAACACGCGCTTTACGCGCCAGATGCTTGTAGACACGCAGCCGAAGGACTTCAACACACTGCTGCGTCTGTCCGGCTTCTCCCACGGAACGGACGTGTGGCTTGGCAACGCGAAGGATCTGATCATCAGCGGAACGGCGAGCGTCCTGGAGACGGTCGGCTGCCGCGACGATATCATGCTCTACCTGATCCATATGGGGCTTGACCCGAAGATGAGCTTCAAGATCATGGAGGCGGTGCGCAAGGGCAAGGTCAAGAAGGGCAAGGCGGAGGACTGGCCGATGTGGGTCGAGGAGATGCGCAGACACGACGTGCCGGAATGGTACATCGAGTCCCTATCCAAGATCGGCTACCTTTTCCCGAAGGCGCACGCCGTGGCCTACGTTATGATGGCGTTCCGCATTGCATGGTTCAAGGTTCACGAGCCGCTGGCGTTCTATGCCACGTTCTTCTCTATCCGCGCCAAGGCTTTTGACGCGGCGGAGTGCTGCAAGGATGCGGACGCGCTGCGCCGCCGCATCCGCGAGATCGAGAACAACAAGGACGCAACGGCGGTGGAACAGGACCTGATGACGACGCTCGAGGTCTGCTACGAATTCTGCCTGCGCGGCTTCCATTTTGAACCCATCGATATTTACCGCAGTGATGCAACAAAGTTCATCGTTACAGAAAACGGCCTGCTTCCGCCGTTTACCTCGGTACGTGGGCTGGGCGAAACAGCGGCGCTGGATACGGTGGAAAAGCGCAGGGGGAAAGACTTTACCTCTGTAGAGGAATTTTCCATGTGCTGCAGCAAGCTCTCGCAGGCGCATATCGATCAGCTGCGCGCACTGGGCGCGTTTGCCGGTCTGCCGGAAACCAGCCAGCTGACGCTGTTCTAACAGATGCTCTGCGCGAAAGACAGCATTTGGCCGCAGGGGCCTTCCCTTTGCTTTCAAAGGGAAGGCCCTTTTTTGCGCCTGGAGCAGGGCAGGCATTTTGGCGGGACGGGCTTCCGCCTCGGCACCATTTTTTCACGCAAAGCGATTTTTCGCCCTTTTCCTGCGGCCGGCGCCGCTATAATGAAGACCTGCCGGCGGGGAGGTGCGGGATGACCGTTTACTGGGAGAGCGTGTTTGCATTCAACTTTCTTGTGGATTATTTGCTGCTGTTCGGCGCGGCGCGGCTCGCCGGGCGATCGGTGGCGCGCCTGCGGCTGCTTGCCGGCGCGGCGCTGGGCGGAGCATATGCTGCGGTACAGCTTTTGCTGCCGCGCAGCGCGATCCTGCTTTTGCTGGCGCTGGCGCTTGTCGGCGCGGCGGCCTACGGCGGCAGCGGGAGAATGCTAAAGCTGACGCTGCTATTTTTCCTCTGCGCCTGTGCGCTGGCCGGAACGGTGCTGGTGATCGGGCAGTGCTTCGGCAGCGTGGAGCGCCTTGCCCGCGGCGTGGTCTGCGCTGCGCTTCCATGGAGCGTGTTTCTGCTGGCGGGCGGGACGGCTTATGTGCTGCTTTCCATCGTGTTCCGCTATGGCGCGGCGCATACAGGAAAGGAGACGGCGGACGTGGTCATTACCTGCCGCGGAAAAACGGCGCGCGTGCGTCTGCTGCGCGATACGGGCAACACGCTTGCCGATCCGCTTACAGGCCAGGGCGTGCCGGTGGTCGATGTCCATGCGCTTGGGGATCTTGTCGGGGCGAAGGAGCTTGCATCGCTGCCGCGTATTGCATATTGCAGCGTGGGAAATGCGGATGGAACACTGCCGCTGCTGCGCTGTGAAGGAATAATGATTGACGGAGTGAATATCGGCCCGCGCGCCGTTGCCTTGGCGGAACGGCCGCCCGGCGACGGCGGCCCGTATGCCGGCCTTTGGTGCGAGGGCTGCGGAAAGGAGGAAGAATATGCTTCAAAAACTCTGGCGTAGGCTGCGCTTCTGGCTGATCGACCACGGGCTGATCGCACGGCGCGGTATTTTTTACATCAGCGGCAGCGATACGCTGCCGTCGCCGCTGGAACGGGAGCGCGAGGCGGAGCTGATCGCGCGTATGGACGCGGGCGATGAGAGCGTGCGCCGCACGCTCATCGAGCATAACCTGCGGCTGGTGGCCTATATTGCGCGCCGGTTTGAGAATACCGGCATCAATATTGAGGATCTGATCTCCATCGGAACGATCGGACTCATCAAGGCGGTGAATACCTACCGCAGCGATAAGAACATCAAGCTTGCGACCTACGCCTCGCGCTGCATTGAAAACGAGATCCTCATGCACCTGCGCAAGACCGCGCCGCAGAAGCTTGAGGTCAGCTTTGACGAGCCGCTCAACACCGACTGGGACGGCAATGAACTGCTGCTCTCCGATATCCTGGGGACAGAGGAGGACATGGTTCTCAAGCCCATCGAGGATGATGTGGACCGCCAGCTGCTCAGTGATGCGGTCGGCCGTCTCGGCCCGCGCGAGCGGGAGATCATTACATTGCGCTTCGGCCTTGGCGGGCGGGAGGAAAAAACGCAGAAGGAGGTCGCCGACCTGATGGGCATCTCGCAAAGCTATATCTCGCGGCTGGAAAAGCGCATCATCGTGCGCCTGCGCAAGGAAATTATCAAAATGAGTTGACAAGCGGCGCAAAAAACGGTATGATGCAGCGTAGAAATGCGAAGAAGAGGAGCAGTATCTGCATCCGAAAGCGAAGAGAAAGGGCGGCCGGTGTAAGCCCTTGTGCAGGATGCGGCGAAGTCGCCTTGGAGCTTCCGCGCTGAAAAGAGAGTAAGCCGGACGGGAACTCCCGTTACAGAGGTATGAGTGTCCGCGTATGCGGGAATTCAGGTGGTACCACGGACAGTTGTTCGCCCTGAGCAGATTACTGCTCAGGGCGTTTTTCCTTGTGGGAGGAAGCAATGAACTATTTTGTCCTACGATTTGACCACAGCTATCGCAGGGAGGATATCCTTGCGCTCAGCAGGCTTTCCGGCAGGGTGCTGCGCAAATGGCGCAGCCGCATCCTTTCTCTGCTCGGATATGGCGTCGGCATCTTTGCCGTGCTGACCGGTATCCTGCTGCTCTGGAGCGAGGAGAGGGTCACGCCGCTTGGCGCTACGATGCTGCTTCTCGGCGTTTTATGTATCGTTTCCAACATTTTCCGCTATCGGCTCAACGCCTGGGGCGCGGCAAAGCAGGCGATCCGGGTCGAAAACCTGACGATGAAATTCACCGACGAAGGCTTGACGGAGCAGAGCAGCAAGGCAACGCTGCAAATGCCCTACAGCGCATTCGAGCGCATTCTGCATTACCGCGGGCGCTATTTCCTCTTTGTCGATCGGATGCACGCCTATATCCTGCCAGAGGACCGTTTTGCGGTCGGCGATCCCGCCGACTTTCCACGTTTCATTGCAGAAAAGACCGGAAAGCCCATCGAATCTATTAAATAAGAGCAATATTGTTCAAAAGATAGGAGAAAACTAATGAAGGAATTACCAAAAGTGTATGAGCCGCAGCAGGTCGAGGGCCGCATCTACCAGATGTGGATGGATCACGACTGCTTCAAGGCAGAACCTGACCCCGATAAGAAGCCGTTCTCCATCGTCATGCCGCCGCCGAACGTCACCGGCCAGCTGCACATGGGCCACGCGATGGACTCGACCCTTCAGGACATCCTGACGCGCTTTAAGCGTATGCAGGGCTACTCCGCCCTGTGGCTTCCCGGCACCGACCATGCGGGCATCGCCACGCAGATCAAGGTCGAGGAGGAGCTGCGTACCAAGGAGGGACTGACGCGCTATGATCTTGGCCGCGAGAAGTTCCTGCAGCGCGTGTGGCAGTGGAAGGAAAAGTACGGCAACCGCATCGTCGAGCAGCAGAAGAAGATGGGCGCGAGCTGCGACTGGTCCCGCTCCCGCTTCACGATGGACGAGGGCTGCTCCAAGGCTGTGCGCGAAACGTTCTGCGAGCTCTACGACAAGGGCCTCATCTACAAGGGCAGCCGCATCATCAACTGGTGTCCGCACTGCCTGACGGCGCTCTCCGACGCGGAGGTCGAGTATGTCGATAAGCCCGGCCACCTCTGGTATATCCGCTATCCGCTTTCCGACGGCAGCGGCGATATCGTCGTCGCCACCACCCGCCCCGAGACGATGATGGGCGATACGGGCGTTGCGGTCAACCCCGAGGACGAGAAGTTCAAGCACCTGATCGGCAAGACCTGCATCCTGCCCATCATGAACCGCGAGATCCCCATCGTGGGCGACGAGTACTGCGAGATCGGCTTTGGCACAGGCGCCGTTAAGATGACCCCCGCGCACGACCCCAACGACTTTGAGGTGGGCCTGCGCCACAACCTCGAGGTCATCCGCGTCATCGCCGATGATGGCACGATCAATGAAAACGGCGGCAAGTACAACGGCATGGATCGTTACGAGTGCCGCAAGGCGCTGGTAAAGGACCTTGAGGAGCAGGGCTACCTTGTCAAGACGGAGCCGTATTCTCACAATGTCGGCACCTGCTACCGCTGCCACAACGATGTGGAGCCGCTTATTTCCGCGCAGTGGTTCGTCAAGATGGAGCCGCTTGCCAGGGAAGCCATCCGCGTTGTGAACGACGGTACGATCAGGTTTGTGCCGGAGCGCTTCACCAAGACCTATATCAACTGGATGGAAAACGTGCATGACTGGTGCATTTCCCGCCAGCTGTGGTGGGGCCACCAGATCCCCGCGTGGTACTGCGACGAGTGCGGCCATATCAACGTCAAGCGCGAAGACCCGACGGAGTGCGAAAAGTGCGGCTGCAAGCGCTTGACGCGCGAAGAGGACGTACTCGATACCTGGTTCTCCAGCGCGCTCTGGCCGTTCTCCACGATGGGCTGGCCCGACCTCGATTCTCCCGACCTCAAGTACTGGTATCCCACGTCCGTCATGGTCACGGGCTATGATATCATCTTCTTCTGGGTCGCGCGCATGATTTTCTCCGGCATGGAGCAGATGAAGAAGGAGCCGTTCAAGACCGTCTTCATCCACGGCCTCGTCCGCGACGACAAGGGCCGCAAGATGAGTAAGTCGCTCGGCAACGGCATCGATCCGCTGGAGATGGCGGAAAAGTACGGCGCAGACGCGCTGCGCTTCAACCTCATCACCGGCAACTCCCCGGGCAACGATATGCGCTTCTACGTGGAAAAGTGCGAGGCGATGCGCAACTTCTGCAATAAGATCTGGAATGCGAGCCGCTTCGTGATGATGAACCTGACGATCGATCGCGTTGCGCTGCCTGAAAAGCTTGAGCTCGAGGACAAGTGGATCCTCTCGAAGCTCAATACGCTCATCCGCGAGGTCACGGACAACATGGACGCCTTTGAGCTTGGCGTCGCGTCCGCGAAGATCTACGACTTCATCTGGGACAACTACTGCGACTGGTTCATCGAGCTGACCAAGAACCGCCTGAACAGCGAGGATCAGACCGCGCGTGAGAATGCGCAGAACATCCTGTGCTATGTCCTCGTTGAAACGCTCAAGCTTCTGCATCCGTTTATGCCGTTCATCACAGAGGAGATCTGGCAGGCGCTGCCGCACGAGGGCGACTTCCTGATGCTCGCAAAGTGGCCGGAGTACAATGAAAAGTTCAGCTTCCCCGCCGAGGAAGAGGCGATGCAGACCGTCATCGAGGCGATCACCGCCATCCGCGCCCGCCGCAACGAGATGAACGTCGCGCCGTCGAAGAAGGTACACTACACCATCGCCACCGCGCACGCAGAAGCGTTTACCGCCGGTATCCCATTCTTTACACGCCTGGCCTCTGCCAGCGATGTGACCATCGTGCCTGCCGATGCTGCCATCGACGCCGACGGCAAGGTCGAGGTCGATACCCACGCCGCGCGCATTTTCATGCCGCTGGCGGAGCTGGTGGATTTTGAGAAGGAACTGGCCCGTATCGCCAAGGAGAAGGCGAACGCTGAAAAGCAGCTTGCCGGCATTGAGAACAAACTCAGCAACCAGGGATTCCTGGCCAAGGCGCCGGAGGCGGTCGTGAGCGGCGCGCGCGCCGATGCGGAAAAGCTGAGAGCGCTCATTGAGAAGCTTGACGCTTCCGCCGCTGCGATGAAAAAATAAAAGCGGTCAAAGGGCTGCTTTCCCAACGGGAAAGCAGCCCTCTTGCATTTAACTCTTTTCAACCGCCGCTTCTTTTGCTATACTGAAGAAACCAAAGTTAAGGGGGAAACTTCCATGAACAGGATCACGCTTGGCGGGACCGGCCTTGTTATTGAGAAAAACGGCTTCGGCTGCCTGCCCATTCAGCGCGTCAGCGAGCGGGAAGCCGTGCGGCTGCTGCACAAGGCTTACGATGGCGGTATTAACTTTTTTGATACGGCCCGCGCCTACTCCGACAGCGAGCAGAAGGTCGGCGCGGCGTTTTCCGCCATGCGCGCTCAGGTCGTCATAGCGACCAAGACTGCGGCTGCAACGGCGGAGGCATTCTGGAAGGACCTTGAGACAAGCCTGCGCACGCTGAAAACGGACTATATTGACGTCTATCAGTTCCACAATCCTTCGTTCTGCCCAAAGCCCGGCGGAGAAGACGGCCTGTACGATGCGGCGGTTGAGGCAAAGAAACAGGGCAAGATCCGTCACATTTCTCTTACGAACCACCGCCTTTCCGTGGCGCATGAGGCGATCGACTCCGGCCTTTACGCCACGCTGCAGTTTCCGTTCAGCTATCTTGCTGGGGAGCAGGAGATGGAGCTGGTGCGCAAGTGCCGCGCAAAGAGCATGGGCTTCATCGCCATGAAGGGCATGGCGGGCGGCCTCATCCGTGATGGGCTTACAGCAAGCGCGTGGATGGCGGAGCAGGAGGGCGTCGTCCCTATCTGGGGCGTGCAGCGCGAGAGCGAGCTTGACCAGTTTCTTCAGTGCATACGGGAAGGCGCAGAGCTGACAGAGGAGCGCAGAGCGATGATTGTGCGTGACCGCGCGGAGCTTCGCGGCGGATTCTGCCGCGGCTGCGGCTACTGTATGCCCTGTCCGGCGGGGATTGAGATCAACAACTGCGCGCGTATGTCGCTGATGCTGCGCCGCGCCCCCACAGCGGAATGGCTGACGGAAGAATGGCAGAAGAAGATGCACAGGATTGAGAAATGCCTGCACTGCGGCCGCTGTGTTTCAAAATGCCCGTTCGGACTGAATACGCCGGAGCTTCTGCAGGCGAACTACAAGGATTACTGGGAGGTACTCGCGGCCAGTCAGGTGCAGAAATGAAGCTGGATTTTTCAAGAAAATACGCTGTCCGACCGCTGACGGCGGCAGATATGGATGAAATTCTGGCGCTCTGCGCAGGGAACGAACAGTTCTACCGCTATCATCCGCCGCTTGCAACGCGGGAGAGCATTTTCGAGGATATGAAGGCGCTGCCGCCTGGAAAGAGCGCAGCGGATAAGCATTATTCCGGCTTTTTCGATGGAGAAACGCTCATCGCCGTGCTGGATCTGATCGAGCGCTGTCCGCGAAACGATGCCGTCCTCATCGGCTTTTTCATGACGAGGAAGGAGCGGCAGGGCTGCGGACTCGGCACGGCGCTGATCGGCGAGCTGCTGGACGAGCTGCGGCGGGGGAGCTTCCGCGCCGTGCGTCTTGCAGTGGACAGGGGCAATCCGCAGAGCCTGGCATTCTGGGAGAAGAATGGCTTTGCGCTGACGGGCGAAGAGTTTCCGCACGGCGATTCAGCATATCTGCCGATGGAGCGCGAGCTGTAAAAATCCCGTTGCTGTTGGATCAAGTTGATAATGGATAAATTGATAATGGATAAATAGAACCCGCCGGTGCGCAGGCATATCTGCGCACCGGCGGGTTTCGTTTTTTGAAATGGGAAAGCGGCGGCGGTCATCTCAGCTCGTAAGTCCAGCCGGTTCCCTTTGAGCGGTAAAAGAACTCACGGAAGTTCTCTTCCTCAAACACGCGAAGGAGTTCGATCCTGTCCGTTGACGGCAGGGAAAGGGAGGGGAGATCGGTAAGCTCTTCCCACCAGACCTCGCCTTCGTCGGAGGAAAGCAGCGTTCCAGAGAACTGTTCTGCGCGATAGAGCAGAACAACATAGCGCGTACCGTCCTCGCACCAATCCCTGTTACAGCACAGGCGCGGGGAGGAGATCGTCAGGCCAGTCTCCTCCTGAATCTCACGAATGACAGACTCTGTAAAGGATTCGCCCTTTTCAACATGACCGCCCGGAAAAGCGACGCCGGGCCAGGTATTGCTCTTTCGGCCCCACACCAGAACCTGGCTGCCCCGGCGGATCATACACCTATTCATCAATTCAGCAGCTTCGACTCCGCTTCGCATGGAACCGCCCTTCTTTTGATTTTCTGTTATACCGGGCAGGGCGATGGAAAGCAAGCGGTGGAAATAAAGAAAATCCGGCGACATGGCGCGACAAAAAATCGCGCGCGGACAGGCTATACTCAGGTTAATGCCGAAAGGCGAACAACTGAACGGAAAAAGGAGGGAGCGGGCTTGGAAGTGATTCCAAATGGCAGCGGACACGAACTGACGCTCATGCTTCGGGGGGAACTGGATCATCATGGGGCCAAGGCCGTGATGCAGCGTCTGGAGCAGATCCTGGATACTGCGCTGCCCCGAAAGCTGAGAATGGATTTTTCCGGCGTGAGTTTTATGGATTCATCCGGCATCGCTGTGGCGATGCGCGCGCAGAAACGAATGCGGATTCTGGGAGGCAGCGCTGTGCTGTGCCATGTGCCGCCGCAGGCGCAGAAGGTTTTTGCAGCTGCGGGGATTTTCCGCATCATACCGCTTGAGGAAGGAGCAAACAGCAATGAAAACAAAACCGAATAACTACATAGCCATGGAATTCCCGAGCCGGAGCGTGAACGAAGGCCTTGCGCGCTCTGCGGTCGCGGCATTTGCCGCGCAGCTCGATCCAACGCTTGAGGAACTGGGAGATATCAAAACTGCCGTCAGCGAAGCGGTGACGAACGCCATTGTACACGCATATCCGCAGGAGATCGGCAGAATCGCGCTGCGCGCCTGCATTTTTGACGGCAATGTGCTTGAGATCACCGTGCGCGACTGGGGCTGCGGCATTGCCGATGTGGAAAAGGCGCGCGAGCCGCTCTTCACCACCGGCGGAGAGGAACGAAGCGGCATGGGCTTTACGATCATGGAGAGCTTTATGGATGCGCTGACTGTGCGTTCAAGGGGCGGCAAGGGAACTGTTGTGACGATGAAGCGCAGGATCGCGCTGCGCCCCACGCGCCGATGAACGGGACAGCGGAGCTGCTGGAGGCTGCCGCAAAGGGCAATGAACAGGCTTGCGAGCAGATGCTGCGCGATAATAGCGGCCTGATTTGGAGCATCGTGCGCCGATATTATGGCTGCGGTGTGGAGCCGGACGATCTGTATCAGCTCGGATGCCTTGGATTCATCAAGGCGGTAAAGGGATTTGACATTACGTTTGGGACGCAGTTTTCCACCTATGCTGTTCCCAAAATCGCCGGTGAGATCCGCCGCTTTCTGCGGGACGACGGTGCGATCAAAGTCAGCCGAAGCCTGCGGGAGCAGGCGGCCGCTATTTTTTCAGCCCGCGAGAAGCTGAGCGCCACGCTTGGGCGGGAGCCGGTGCTTTCCGAGCTTTCGGAGGAGACGGGACTCAGCGCCGAAGAGATCGCGCAGTGCGAGCTGGCAGTTGCAGCGCCGGAAAGCCTGCAGCGGGAAACGGGCGATGGGCTGACGCTGGAAAATGTGATCGGCAGCGATTCGCCGGAGGAGAGCATGGTGGAACGCATCGCGCTGCGCGAAGCGGTCGATGCGCTTCCGGAACGCGAGAAGATGACGATCCTGCTGCGCTTCTTCAAGGGGCTGACACAGGAGCAGTCGGCGCGCATTCTTGGCGTATCGCAGGTGCAGGTATCGCGCCTGGAACGCCGGGCGCTGGAGAAGCTTCGCAGGAGTCTTGCGGACGGGGTGTAAAATAATCCTCGTTTTGAAATTCCGTCATCGTATTCCAATAACGCTTCGGCATATGCGTCATGCGGAGCTTTTCATTTTTCCTGGCTTCGATGGCGATGGCGTCGTAAAACCTGCGCCAGAGACGGCGATAGCCTGCTTCCTGTTCGTCAGGCTGCGCCATTTCAAAGTGCTCGAGCGGCACGATGCGGGAAACGCCGCCGCTGTAGAGCAGCGCCTCCTGATGCGTTCGGTCGTAAATAAAAAACGTTTCATTGTGGTAACGCTCACAAAAATGATGCCGCAGAAGCGGCAGTACCCGGTTTTTGGGTTCGATCTCCGCGCCAAGCACTCCGTCGAATTCTGAAAAGCGGACAAAGCCGCGCAGAAGCTCCACCTCGCCGGACAGATGCCGTACGGCTCTCAGCAGCGGAAGAAAGGTATCGTCGCTCAGCCGGGTGAGCAGCGGCGCACCCTCCCGATAAAACTTTGCGATAAACCGGTAGATCGCCATTTCCTTGTCCGGCATACAGGTAAGGAACGCGCGGCGAAGAAACGGACCGGCTTCCTCCGCGCGCCGGTGCAGGCTGCGGTAAATGCGCCGCGCGTGCTGTTCGTTTGTCCGCACGGCGCGGATCTCGAAAAGAGAAGGCTCATCGTCCCCATCGCGCAGGATCGCGGTGGGGCGTTCTTTTTGCGTATAGCTTTCAAATACGCAGCACAGCAGCCCCTCGAAGCTGCCGTCATATTGATAAATGATCTCGCGCCACGCCATTTCAAAGCCTCCGTGCGTTCAGCCGACCTGATCGAATAGAGAAAGCTGCGGCATTTCTGCCTGCGGCAGCGCGCGGCGTTCCACAGCAATCAGGCTGGACAGGATTCCCTCCTGCGAGAGCCGAAGCGCCGCCGCGCTCCGGCCGCCGCAGGTGAGAAAATACTGCGCCCGCTTCATGACGACCCCGATCCTGCGCAGATCCTCTGTGTGCAGCGGCCCGGTCCGCCGCGCCACGAGAATGCGCTTTGCACTCACAACGCCGACGCCCGGCACGCGCAGCAGCGCCTCATAGTCGGCGCTGTTGACCTCAACGGGGAAAAATTCCGGATGCCGCAGCGCCCAGCAGCACTTGGGGTCGAGCTGCGGGTCGAAATCAGGCGAACGCTCGTCCAGCAGCTCCTGGGCGCGGAAACCGTAAAAGCGCAGCAGCCAGTCCGCCTGATAGAGCCTGTGCTCGCGCAGCAGCGGCGGCTTGGTGTCAAGCGCCGGCAGCAGCGTGTTTTCCACCACCGGCACATAGGCCGAGTAGAACACCCGCTTCAGCCGGTAGGAGTCATACAGCGCCTGCGTAAGATTCAGAATATGCAGATCGCTCTCCCGCGTCGCTCCCACGATGAGCTGCGTGCTTTGGCCCGCCGGGGCGAAGCGCGGCGCATGACGGTATTTAACAAGCTCCTGCCGGCTTTGCTGTCCGCGGTCGCGGATCTGCGTCATGGGGCGCAGAATGGACTGCTTCGTCTTGTTCGGCGCAAGCAGCTTCAGCCCGGCCTCGCTCGGCAGCTCGATATTGACGCTCATGCGGTCGGCAAGAAAGCCGAGCTGCTCGATCAGCTCCGGCGAGGTACCTGGGATGGCCTTTGCGTGAATGTAGCCGTTGAAGCGGTACTCATTGCGCAGGATCGACAGCGCGCGGATCATCAGTTCTGTGGTATGATCCGGCGAACGCAGCACGCCGGAGGAGAGAAACAGCCCTTCAATATAGTTGCGGCGGTAGAACTGAATGGTCAGCTCAGCCAGCTCTTCCGGCGTAAAGGACGCGCGCGGCGTGTCGTTCGTGCAGCGGTTCACGCAGTACTTGCAGTTATAGCAGCAGTCGTTGGAAAGCAGCACCTTCAGGAGCGTGACGCACCGCCCGTCGGCGGAAAAGCTGTGGCAGCAGCCCGCGACGGACGAGGCGGTGCTGCCGATCTTTCCCTCCTGATAGCCGCGCCTGGCGCCGCTCGAGGTGCAGGCCGCATCATATTTGGCGGCATCGGCAAGGATCGTCAGCTTATCAAGAAGTTCCATGCGGCGTCAGCGGGCATAGCGCGCTTTTCGTTGGCTCTGCGGCTGATCCAGCCACATCAGCATTTTCATCACGTTTGCAGAGACGAAGCCAACGCCGATGACGACGAAAATAAGCGTAGAAGTTGCCATATCAGAGATCCTCCTTGACATTAGAACTTTTGTTCGATCCAGATTATAAATCGAACATTCGTTCCTGTCAAGAGAAAAATCGAACAAAAATTCTATTTTTATAAAATGGCGGTTGACCGCGCGGGGAAAAGAAGGTAAGATAGACAAAGTTTTTAGAAACAGGTGAGAACAGCTATGAAGGATTTCAACGCCCGCTATGCCGCCGCCAGAAGAGCGGCCATCGCGCGGGATTTTGCGCGGCTCAACCCGGAGCAGCGCCGCGGCGTGCTGACCACGGAGGGGGCGCTGCTGCTGCTGGCCGGCGCGGGCAGCGGCAAGACGACGGTGCTGATCAACCGCGTGGCAAACCTGCTGACCTATGGGCGGGGGAGCGACAGCGAGGACGTTCCCGCATGGGCGACGGAGGAAGACCTCGACTTTCTCGAACACTGCCCGGAGAAACCCACGGAAGACGAACGGAGGCGCATAGTGCAGCTGTGCGCGCTGGAACCCGCCGCACCGTGGTCGGTGCTGGCGGTAACGTTTACGAACAAGGCGGCGGGCGAGCTGCGCGACCGTCTGTCGGCCTTCGGCATTCGGGGCGCGGAGAGCGTGTGGGCGATGACGTTTCATTCCGCCTGCGTGCGCATCCTGCGCCGCGACATCGACAGGCTGGGCTTTTCAAAGGATTTTACCATTTACGATACCGATGATTCCAAGCGCGTTCTCAAGGATATCGTGCGGGAGCTGGAGCTGGATGAAAAAGCGTTCCCGCCGCGCGAGCTGCTCTCGGAGATCTCAAACGCCAAGGATGCGATGGAGACCGCGCAGGACTATGCGCGCCGCTGGAGCGGCAGCGGCGACTGGCGCAGGGAACGCATCGCAAAGGTCTATGCGCGCTATGTGCAGCGGCTTGCCGAGGCGAACGCGCTCGACTTTGACGATATTATCCTCCATACCGTAACGCTGCTGCAGCGCGAACCTGATGTGCGGGACTATTACCGCAATAAGTTCCGCTATGTGCTGATCGACGAGTATCAGGATACGAACCGGCTGCAATATCTGCTGATGAAGCAGCTTGTCGGCGCGCATGGCAATATCTGCGTTGTCGGCGATGATGACCAGAGCATTTACAAATTCCGCGGCGCGGACATCTCAAACATCCTGAACTTTGAAAAGGAATACCGGAACTGCCGCACGATCCGGCTGGAGCAGAATTACCGCTCCACGCAGAATATCCTCGACGCGGCGAACGCCGTCATCAAGAACAACACCGGGCGTAAGGGAAAAACGCTCTGGACCGATGCGGGCGCGGGCGATAAGGTACTTATCAAGACCGTCTTCAACGAGCAGGACGAGGCGAACTTTGTCGTCAGCAGCATTATGATGGACTATAACCGCGGGCGGAACTGGAGGGAGAACGCCATCCTCTACCGCATGAATGCTCAGTCGAACGCGCTGGAGTACGCGTTCAAGCGCAACGGCGTACCGTATCAGATCATCGGCGGCATGAAGTTCTTCGAGCGCGCCGAGGTCAAGGATATGCTGGCCTACCTTGCCGTGATCAACAACCCAAGCGACGATCTGCGCCTGCGCCGCATCGTCAACAACCCGGCGCGCGGCATCGGCGCAACGAGCGTGGAGCGCGTGCAGAACCTGGCGGCGGAACAGGGCGTGCCAATGATAGCGGTCATGCGACATGCGGGCGAATATGCCGCGCTGAGCAGCGCTGCGCGCAAGCTCGAGCGCTTTGCGCAGCTGATCGACACGCTGCGCGGGCAGGCGGAGACAATGGAACTGGCGGAGTTTTACGATCTTGTCTGCGACCGGACGGACTATATCCGCGCGCTGGAGGAGAAAAATGATATTGAGAGCCGCGGCCGGCTGGAAAATGTGCGGGAACTCAAGTCGAACATTGCAGCCTTTCTTGAAAACGACCCCGAGGACGCAACGCTTTCCGGCTTTCTCAACGAGATCGCTCTCTATACCGACCTCGACAGCGCCGCGAACGACAACTGCGTGACCATGATGACGATGCATAGCGCCAAGGGCCTTGAGTTCCCATGCGTGTATATTGTCGGCATGGAGGAGGGCGTCTTCCCGGGTGAGCGCGTGCGGTATAACGATGAGGAGGTCGAGGAGGAACGCCGCCTTTGCTACGTCGCCATGACGCGCGCGAAGGAGCGCCTGACGATGACCTGCACGCGCCAGCGTATGCTCTTTGGACGCACGAGCGCCAGCACGCCCTCGCGCTTTCTGGATGAGGTGCCGTCTGCGAATGCCGACTGGGTTGGCAGGCAGGAGCCGGGCCGAAGCGCCTTTGGCTTTGGCGATACGGGCTTTGACGGGGATTCGCCCGCCGCGCGCGGCTATGGAGGCTGGGGCGCGGCGCGATATGACAGCGTCATGCAGCGCCGCCCCGCAAAGAGCGCGCCCAAGCTTGCTTCCCAGCGCCCTGCGCCTGCCAAAGCGCCGCTTTTGCAGCTCGCCGCAGGCGACCAGATCCACCATAAGACGTTCGGCAGCGGGCTGGTCATCTCCGTCACCCCCATGGGCGGCGATGCGCTGCTCGAGGTGGCGTTCGACACCGTTGGCACGAAGAAACTGATGCTCAAAACGGCGGGAGTCCATATCACCAAATTGTAACGGACGGTTTGTCTCCCTGCGTTCCGCAGAGAGGAGACGAATCAAAGGGGGCATTCTCTTTTGTAAAAGAGAATGCCCCCTTCAGTCCTTCGGGCAAACGGCACGCGCCGGCGGATAGAAGCTTAAAAATTTTTCCGGCGGATACTTGCGAAACGGTTCGCATTTTGCTATTCTGTGATTTATTGCAGCATAGCCTGAGGAGGCGGATAACCATGAACAAAAGAAAGGTGCGGCAGGTCGTCCTGCCGCTGATCACGGCGATCATCTGGGGAAGCTCTTTTGTTACGCAGAGCATCGGCACGAATTATCTCGGCTGCTTCAGCTTTAACGCGCTGCGCTCTGTTCCGGCAGCGCTTTCGCTGCTGTTGCTGCTTTGCATCATGCAGCGCGTCCACCCGCGCGAAAAATACAGCGCAGAGGAGAAGCGCGCGCTGCTGCGCGGCGGGCTTGTCTGCGGCGTGCTTCTGACGCTTGGCGTAAATCTGCAGCAGTTTGGCCTGAACAGCACAAGCGCCGGAAAGGCCGGCTTTATTACCGCGCTTTATATCGTGCTTGTGCCGGTGTTCAGCGTTGCGCTGGGGAAGCGGGCCGGGAAGCGGACGTGGCTGTGCGTTGCGATCGCGCTTGCGGGGCTTTATTTTCTCTGCTTTGACGGCGGCAGCACGTTTTCGCTCAACAGCGGTGATTTCTCCGTATTTCTCTGCGCCTTTGCCTTTGCCGCGCAGATCCTGGCAGTGGATCACTATGTGCAGAAGGTGGACGGGATCGCGCTTTCCTGCGCGCAGTTCATCGTAACGGCGGCGCTTTCCGGCGTTGGAATGCTCATCGCCGGCGAACAGACCACGCTTGAGGCGATCCGGGGCTGCCTTCCGTATTTGCTTTATATCGGCGTGGTTTCCAGCGGCGTGGGCTATACGCTGCAGATCCTTGCGCAGAAGGACGGCGACCCGGCGGTGGTATCGCTGCTGCTGAGCCTTGAGTCGTTCTTTGCGGTGGTTTCCGGCGCGCTGTTCCTGCACGAGCGCATGAGTATGCGCGAGTATTTCGGCTGCGCGCTGATGCTTGCGGCAGTGATCCTCTCGCAGCTTCCGCAGAAATCCGGCAAAGCGGTTGAAAGCGGAAAGCAGGCATGATATAATAGGCAAGTAAGAAAATACGAAAGAGACGGATGGATCGCCATGCGAGTCAATATTTTGGGCGTAGGCTTTGATAACATCACAATGGACGAGGCGCTTGCGCGCGGCGAAGCGCTGCTTAGCGCGCCGGGCGCACACTATGTTGTCACGCCCAACCCGGAGATCGTGGAGACCTGCCGCGCAAACGCGGCGGCGAATGCCGCAGTGAACGGCGCGGATCTTGTCCTGCCGGACGGCATCGGCGTAGTCTACGGCGCAAAGCTGCTGCACACGCCGCTCAAGGCCCGCGTTCCCGGCATCGAATTCGGCACGGGGATGATCGAGCGCTGCGCGCAACTTGGCAAGAGCGTTTATCTGCTCGGCGCGAAGCCGGGCGTTGCAGAAAAGGCGGCGGAAAACCTGAAAGAGCGCTTTCCCGGCCTTATGATCGCCGGCACGCACGACGGTTATTTTAAGGAAGACGCCCCTATCGCTGAGGAGATCCGGGCAAGCGGCGCGGACATGGCGCTCGTGTGCCTCGGCGCGCCCAAGCAGGAACTCTTTATGGCGCAATACGGCGATGCCACCGGCTGTTCGCTCCTGATGGGGCTTGGCGGCTCTATGGATATTTTTGCGGGCGTTGCGCAGCGTGCGCCGGAGTTTTACTGCCGGCATAATCTCGAGTGGTTCTATCGCCTGATAAAGAATCCCTCGCGCATCGGGCGCATGATGAAGCTGCCGCTGTTTCTCATTCATGTTGTGGGGGAGAAGAGCCGATGAGCGGGCGGCTGATCGTATTTGAGGGAACGGACGGCTCCGGCAAGGCAACGCAGAGCAGGCTGCTGTTCGAGCGCCTGCGGCGCGAAGGGATCGACTGCCGTAAGCTGGATTTCCCGCGTTATGGCAATCCGAGCGCCGCGCCGCTCGAGATGTATCTGCACGGCGCGTTCGGCACGCATCCGGACGATGTGAACGCCTATGCGGCGTCCACGTTTTTCGCGGTAGACCGTTACGCCTCTTACAAGCAGGACTGGGGCGGCTATTATGCGCGCGGCGGACTGCTCGTGACCGACCGCTACACCACCTCCAACGCCGTGCATCAGGCGAGCAAGCTGCCCGAAGGGGAACGCCGGCGCTTTCTGCGCTGGCTGTTCGACTTTGAATATCATCTGCTGGGGCTGCCCGAGCCGTCGCTTGTTTTCTATCTCGACGTGCCGATTGAGCTGACGGAAAAGCTGATGCGCCGCCGCGAAGCGCAGACCAACACCGCCGCCGATATTCACGAGCGGGACGAGGCCTATCTCCGCCGCTGCCGCGAAGCGGCGGAGCGGACGATCGAAGAATGCGCCTGGCGGCGCATCGACTGCGCGAAGGACGGCGAGATGCGCGCAGTTGAGGATATTCACGAGGAGATCTATCAGGTCGTGCGGGAACTTTTGCAGGCCTGTCCGCGTCTAAACTGAGTGAAAAGGGGACGCTTGCGCGCCCCGTCTTCACAGGAGGATGGGTCTCAGCAGCAGGAGCAGGAGTCGTTCGAGCTGCACCCGCAGCCGTTTCCGCAGCCGCAGCTGCTGCCGCAGCCGCCGCAGCCGAAGAGGATCAGGATGACGATCAGGATGAGCCACACGCAGGAGCAATTATTGTTGTTGCACATATTCTGTTTCACCTCACTTGTCATGCTCTGACCTATCCTATGCGCGAAAATGCGGATAGGGGCCTGACCACAGAAAAAAGTGCGTAAAATTTGAACGATCCGCCATTAAAGGAGAATTCCATGAGCTACGATGAAAAATTCAGCACAGCACGGTGGGACGCCGAGAGCGTCCGCGAAGCCGAGCAGACGCACCGCAGCGGACCCAGCGCCGCCGAACGCAAGCGCCGCAGGAAGAAGGGGCAGCGCCGCCGCTTTCTGCTGTGGCTGGTTTTTGTGCTGGTCGTTTCGGCGATCCTCGCCGGTGTGGGCTGGCTGCTGGCAAACGATATGTGTTCGTTCAACAAAGACCCGGTCGAGACGACGATAGAGATCACGCGCGATGACAACCTCAATACCATCGCCGACAAGCTCAAGGACGAGGGGCTGATCCAGTACAAGTGGTTCTTCAAGCTCTTTGGAAAGCTCCGCCATGCGGAGAGCCGCATCGGCGTTGGCACCTACGAGGTGAACAGCGACATGGACTACGATGCGCTGATCAGCCGCATGAGCAACAAGAACGCCTCGCTCACGGCCAACACCGTCAAGGTGTCGATCCCCGAGGGATACAACGTCCGGCAGGTGATTGCGCTGCTGGCCAAATATGGGGTGAATACCGAGGAAAAACTGCTCGATGCGGCAATGAACGCCGACTTTGACTATGCGTATATCGACAGCAACAAAAAAGGCGATATCACGCGCCTGGAGGGGTATCTTTTCCCCGATACCTACGAGTTTTTCGTGGATGAAGATCCGGCGCACGCGCTTACAAGGCTGATCGCCAATTTCGATGCCAAGCTTGACAATGAACTGATGCAGAAGGTGGACGAGTCGAGCTACTCGCTCAGCGAGATCCTGACGATCGCATCTCTGATCGAAAAAGAGACAGACGGCACGGACCGCGAGAAGATCGCATCCGTCATTTATAACCGCCTGAACAACGTGGGCGAGACCTACCACAAGCTGCAAATCGATGCTTCGCTCATCTATGGCCTTGGCAGCAAGTATACCGGAACGCTGACAAGCAGCGACCTGGAGTATAACACGCCTTATAATCTCTCGCTTTACGAGGGTCTGCCGCCTACGCCCATCGCCAACCCCGGCCTTGCCTCTATCCAGGCGGCGCTCGAACCGGCGGATACGAGCTATTATTTCTATGCCCTCGGCAAGGATGGCGTACACCATTTCTTCAAAACCTATGCCGAGCATTCGAGCTTTGTCAGCTCCGATCAGTACGGCGGATAAACGAATCAGAAAGCGGCAGCATGGCGCCCGCCATGCTGCCGCTTTGAAAGAGGATGACCATGAGAAAGAAACCGGAGATCCTTGCCCCGGCGGGCGATATGGAAAAGCTTCAGATGGCGGTGCTTTACGGTGCGGACGCGGTGTACCTTGCCGGCACGAGCTTCGGGATGCGCTCGTTTGCGGGCAATTTCACGCCGGACGAGCTGCCGAAGGCCGTTGCGTTTGCGCATAGCCGCGGCGTGCGCGTCCATGCAGCGGTAAACACCATGCCGCGAAACGATGAGGCGGCGCAGCTGCCCGCGTATCTGGAGCGGCTGAATGATGCGCACGTTGATGCCCTGATCCTTGCCGATCTGGGCGCATTCACGCTGGCGGAAAGATATGCGCCAAAATGTGAGCGGCACATCTCCACGCAGCAGTCCATCGCCAACTATGAGTGCGCCCGCGCGTGGTACGATCTTGGTGCAAAGCGCGTTGTGCTGGCAAGGGAAATGTCTTTACAGGAGATACGCGAACTGCGGGAGAAGGTTCCTGCGGAGCTGGAGATCGAAACGTTTTGCCACGGTGCGATGTGCGTGAGCTATTCCGGCCGCTGCCTGCTTTCCAACTATATGACCGGCCGCGATTCTAACCGCGGTCAGTGCGCCCAGCCCTGCCGCTATCAGTATGCGCTGATGGAGGAGAAGCGTCTTGGCGAATACTTTCCGGTCTTTGAGGATGAAAAAGGGACCTATATCATGAATTCGCGCGATATGTGCATGATCGACCATCTGCATGATGTTATGGATGCGGGGATCGACTGCATCAAGATCGAGGGCCGCGCGAAGAGTGCCTATTACGCCGCCATCGTCACGGGCGCGTACCGCCATGTCCTCGATGATGTTGCGGCGGGCAGGGAGGTAGACCCCGTCTGGCGCGACGAGGTGGAACACGTCAGCCACCGGCATTATTCCACGGGCTTTTACTACGGCCAGCCCGGCCAGTATTACAGCAATTCCCGCTATATCCGCAACTGGCAGGTCTGTGCGGTCGTGATGGACTGCGACCGGGAGGGCAACGCAACGCTTTCGCTGCGCAACAAATTTGCTGCGGGCGATGAGATCGAGCTTGTCGGCCCAGACAGCCGGCCATTTACGATGATTGCCCCTGTGATGCAGGATCTTGACGGCTGCGCGCTCTATGAGCCGCGCACACCACAGACAGTCTTCAGAATGAAGCTGCCGCGCCCTGTGCCGCCGATGAGCTTTGTGCGCCACGCTGCGGCGCTGAGTGCAGGAGAATAAAGGAGGAAACCGGCGTGACGGCGAACGAATACCAGAAAAAAGCCATGGCGACGCTCAATCCGGCGTTGTCGGAGCGGGAGATCCTGCTCAACAGCGTGATGGGTCTTTGCGGCGAAAGCGGCGAGGCGATCGATATTGTGAAAAAGTGGCTCATGCAAGGGCATACGCTTGACAAGACGCACCTTGCCAAAGAGCTTGGCGACGTTGCGTGGTATCTGGCCGAGGCGGCGACTGCGCTCGGCATGGAGCTGGACGATATCCTGCAGGGGAATCTCGACAAGCTTGCCGCGCGGTTCCCTGATGGGTTCGATACGCAGCGTTCGCAGCAGCGCCGTGCAGACGATCTTTGAAGCGCGCGGCGCTCGAGGAAATCCTGCGGGAGGAATCGACCGGGATACCGGCTGTGCCGTGCGCTTTTCAGAACACGGAGGCTGCGCTTGAGCCGGACGGAGAGGACTGCTGGCGCTGGCAGGCAGAGGGCGATAACCACGGCATGACCAGAAAGCTTGCAGACGGGTGGTATTATTTTGAAGCTGCGTTCTGAACAGAAGACGGAAAGGGTCTCCGGAGAATTCCCTCCGGAGACCCTTTTTTGACAGGTACGGTTATCCCGCAGTCTTGCTTTTCCGCATTTCCAGAATGCCCGGCAGAATGGCGCAGAGCGAGCCGCACAGAAAGCACACGATACCAATCAGCGGGATTTCCTCCCTGAGGAACACGAATGCAAAGACGGGGGCTAGGATGGGCTTGAGGAAAAAGACGATGGAGGCTTCCTGCGCCGAGGTCTTGTCCATGGCGATCATATAGAACACAAAGCCGCCGGCAGAGACGACAATGCAGATATAAAGGAACGCCGGCAGCGCGGAAGCGGGAATGTGTTCGAAAAGCGGAACGTCGGCAAGGATGCCCAGCCCCATCGAGGAAAACAGCGATGCAGCCGCCGGGATACGCCCCAGAAGCAGGATCGCCATCAGCTCCAGAGAGCCGAACAGAAAGCTCAGGCAGGTGACGGCGATGCCGCCGAAGCGCGGCGTGCGTTTTTTGCCGACCACGCTGTAAAGTGCAAAGGCGGCGGCAGCGGCAATGGCGATCAGCGCGCCGGTAGGGTCGAGCGTGGCGTGCAGGGGATCGATGATGATAAGCGCTGCCAGCAGCTCAAGAATCAGCGCGGCAACGTGGTTGCGGCGGATCGGCTCATGCAGGATCGGATGCGCCAGTATCGTGATAAAAACCGGATTGCAGGAAAAAATAACGGCGACAACAGATGCTCTGGTATATGTAACGGCCATCTGATATAGCGCCATGGCGAATGCCACACACAGAAAGCCCACCAGTGCAAAGTAGCCAAAGTCCGATTTGGTCAAAACGGTCTGCTTCCGTTTCATGGAGCGCAGGGCGAAGGGGAGCAGCAGCACACCGCCGATGAGAAAGCGGAGACAGGTGATCTGCATGGGTGCGAATACCCCCTGCACGGTTTTGAGTACGACCTCCATCGTGCTGAAGATTACAGCGGAAAGCAGAATGTAGAGATATCCGGAACGGAAATGTTTCATGGCACGGCGCTCCTCCTTCAATTCAAGCGCTGCCAGTATATGCCATTTTTCTGCCGAACGCAAGGCCGCACTTGACAAAAGTACATTTTCGGGTATAATGACTCCTGTCAAACGCGATGAAAAAGTCAGCTCCGCAAACGGGCCTGAAAGCGAGAGGGAAACGGTGAAAGCCCTTGGCGACCGGTGCGCAGCAGCCGCTTTTGAGCAGTCCGCGATGAGCGGAACGCTTCGTCCCCGTTACCGGACGGCTAAGATGCTTCCCTGCGGGGAGGATAATTAGGGTGGTACCGTGAAGCGCAGCTCTTCGCCCCTATGAATGGGACGGGGAGTTTATTTTTTTGGAAGGACGGCGGATATGAGAAAAAATGTATTCCTGATCGTATCGGTCACGGCGCTTCTGGCGCTTGTCCTGTGCGGCTGCAGGGGCAAAAAGCTGCCGGACGGCATGGATGAGGACGAGGTGATACGGGCGGGTACTTCCGTGATGCGGCAGCTTGCCGACGGCGAGTATGAAGCAGTCTACGATGCGCTGCGCGAGGATGTGCGCGAGCAGACGAGCATCGATGCGATCCAGACGATGATGGAGACCGCGGCCGAGGGACGCGGCAGCTTCAAAAAGGTCGGGGACTCCATGGCGACCGGTGTGACGGACGCGGACGAGCCGCACGCCATCGCCGTTATCCGCGCCAAATATGAAAAAAAGTCCGTTATTTTCCGCATCGCCTTTGATACGGAGATGGACCTGATCGGACTGGATGTGAGAGGGAGGTGAAGAAATGGCAAGAAGGATCATCGACATGACAAAGGATCCGCGCAGCGGGCAGTTTGCGTATTTCCGCACAATGCCGGATCCGTGGGCGGGGATCACCGTCCCGGTGGATATCACGGCGTTCCTTTCCGCGCTGCGCAGACGGCCGTTTTTCCTCAGCTTCCTTTACGCAGTGATGCGCGCGGCGAACGCTGTGCCGGAGCTGCGGCGCAGGCTCCTGCCGGACGGGCAGGTCGTTGAGTATGACCGCTGCGACCCGTCCTACACCGTGATGAAGCCGGACGACACGGGCGTTTATGTTTACTGCCTGCTGGAGGACGATCTTTCGTCATATGAAAAATTCATTGCCGAGGGCAAGCGCTGCCAGCAGGAAACGCTTGCACGCGGTACGCTCACCGAGGATGGCGATGTGCTGGCGAATTTCTTCGTCTCCTGCGTGCCGTGGCTCTATTACACGCAGATCCAGGAGCCGTCCGCCGGCGCGGACGACAGCAATCCCCGCTTTGCATGGGGAAAATATCAGGAGCAGAACGGCCGCATGATGCTGCCGGTATCGCTTTTTATCAACCACGCGCTGTGCGACGGCTGGCACGTCACACAGTTCTACCGCAATCTTGAGCAAGAACTCTCGGAGCTGAGAGCATACCTCGCAGCGCAGAACGAACAACAGGAAACGATCTGATCATCACAATAATTGCTATAAAAGGAGAAACCAACCATGTCCCAGCCCAAGTATTACGGTCTCAACGAGCTGCGGGAAATGTTCCTGCACTTTTTTGAGACAAAAGGCCACCTGCGCCTGCCCAGCTTTTCCCTGATCCCGCAGAACGATGCGTCGCTGCTGCTCATTAACTCCGGCATGGCGCCGATGAAGCCGTTCTTCACCGGCGAGCAGGAGCCGCCGCGCCACCGCGTGACCACCTGCCAGAAGTGCATTCGCACCGGCGACATCGAAAACATCGGCCACACCGCCCGCCATGGCACATACTTTGAAATGCTCGGCAACTTCTCGTTCGGCGACTATTTCAAGAAGGAAGCCATCCACTGGGCGTGGGAGTTCCTCACCAGTCCCGAGTGGGTCGGCCTCGATCCGAACCGCCTGTACCCTTCGGTGTTTGAGGGCAATGAGACCACGCCAGCCGACGACGAGGCGTTCCGCATCTGGCACGAGGAGATCGGTATCCCCGCCGACCGCATCTTCAAGTTCGGCAAGGCGGACAATTTCTGGGAGCATGGCTCCGGCCCCTGCGGCCCCTGCTCAGAGATCTACTACGACCGCGGCGAAGAGTACGGCTGCGGCAAGCCCGGCTGCACCGTCGGCTGCGACTGCGACCGCTATATGGAGGTCTGGAATATCGTCTTCTCCCAGTTTGACAACGACGGCCACGACCACTACACCGAACTCAAGCAGAAGAACATCGACACCGGCATGGGGCTTGAGCGTCTGGCCGTCGTGTGCCAGAATGTTAATTCTCTGTTCGACGTTGACACGGTCATGAACATCACGAACAAGGTGACGGAGATCACCGGCGCGAGCTACGGCCAGAGCCGCGAAAAGGACGTGTCCCTGCGCGTTATTACCGACCATATCCGCTCCGCGTCCTTTATGATCTGCGACGGCGTGCTGCCCAGCAACGAGGGCCGCGGCTATGTGCTGCGCCGTTTGCTGAGAAGGGCTGCACGCCACGGCAAGCTGCTTGGCGTCAACCGCCCGTTCCTCTATGAGGTCGTGGACACGGTGGTGCATGAGAACGAGGGACACTATCCCGAGCTGCGCGAGCGTCAGGCGTATATCACCAAGGTCATCCGCACCGAGGAAGAAAATTTCGCCAAGACCATCGACGGCGGCATGAAAATCTTCGCTGAGCTGCTGAACGCCCACAAGGAGAAGGGCGAGGCCGTCTTCTCCGGCGCGGACGCCTTCAAGCTGTACGACACCTACGGTTTCCCCATCGACCTGACGGCCGAGATGGTGGAGGACGAGGGCATGACGCTTGACCGCAAGGCCTTTGACCATGAGATGCAGGAGCAGAAGACCCGCGCCCGCGAGGCGCGCAAGGCGCTCGGCGACCTCGGCTGGGCGGGCGTGGAGTTCGGCAAGGATGTGCCGTCCACCGAATTTGTCGGCTACGACCGCGACAGCATCGACGATGCGAAGATCGTCGCGCTGGTGGTCGAGGGCGAGCAGGCCGAGGCCATGATGAGCGGCGTGGAGGGCATCATCGTCCTCGACAAGACTCCGTTCTACGCGGAAATGGGCGGTCAGATCGGCGACACGGGTATGATCCGCTGCGGCGAGGCTGTGTTCGAGGTCACGGACGTCCAGAAGAACAAGGGCGGCAAGTTCATGCACACCGGTAAGGTGATCCACGGCAGCTTCCAGCTTGGCGACACGGTGGAGGCTTCCATCAATGCCGAGCGCCGCGCAGCCATCCGCCGCGCGCATACGGCGACCCATCTGCTCGACGCTGCGCTCAAGGCAGTGCTGGGCGAGCATGTGCATCAGGCAGGTTCTCTCGTTGAACCCGACCGCCTGCGCTTCGACTTTACGCATTTCGAGTCCATCACGCCTGAGCAGCTGCTGGCGGTCGATACCTTTGTCAACGACGCCATCCTGTGCGGCATCCCCGTTGTAACGGAAGTGCTGCCCATCGAGGAAGCGAAGAAGAAGGGCGCTGTCGCAATGTTCGGCGAAAAGTACGGCGATATCGTCCGCGTCGTTGAGATGGGCGATGTGTCCATGGAGTTCTGCGGCGGCACGCATCTTGACAATACCGCCAAGGTCGGCCTTTTCCGCATCAAGAGCGAGGGCAGCGTCGCCTCCGGCGTGCGCCGCATTGAGGCCATCACCGGCAGGCAGACGCTCGAAGAGCTGCGCAGCGGTCAGGAGAAGCTCCTGCGCGCGGCACAGCTGCTCAAGACCACCTCGAACGAGCTGGAGAGCCGCATCGGCGGAATGCTCAGCGAGATGAAGGAGATCAAGGCCAGACTTGAAAAGTTCAAGGAGCAGGCGTCCCTCGGCGAGGCGCGCACGTTCCTCACCTCCGCCAAGGAGGTGAAGGGTCTCAAGCTTGTCACCGCCCAGCGCGACGGTATGGACGCGAACGCCCTGCGCAAGCTCGGCGACTTCCTGCGCGACAAGGAGTCGAAGATCGTCGGCGTGCTTGCCTCCGTCAATGACGGCAAGGTCACGCTGCTGGCCGTGTGTGGCAAGGAAGCGGTCGCAAGCGGCGTCAGGGCCGGCGACATCATCAAGGCCATCGCGCCCATCTGCGGCGGCAAGGGCGGCGGCAAGCCGGACAGCGCCATGGGCGGCGGCACCGAAGTGAGCAAGGTTGACGACGCGCTTGCTGCGGTGGACGATCTCATCCTGAGCAAGCTCGGCTGATGGCGGCGCTGCCGAAAGATCCGGCGATGCTGCTGAGCGCCGTGAATATGAAGCTGCGCGATTTTTACGATTCTCTCGATGCGCTGTGCGACGATCTCGACGTTGCGCGCGAGAGCATTGAAGCATCGCTTGCCGGCATCGGCTACACCTACGATGCTGTGAAAAATCAATTTGTGTAAGATGAAATTACTTTACAGAAAGGAGCGATAACCCATGTCTGATGTTTTGAAGTACGACGATTCCTGCCTCTTTTGCAAGATCATCAAGGGCGAGATCCCCTCGAGCAAGGTCTATGAGGACAGCCTCTGCTATGCCTTTAACGATATTGCGCCGCAGGCACCGGTACACTTTCTCGTGATCCCGAAGGAGCATATGGCATCGGTTTCCGAAGTGACGCCGCATAACAGCGCCGTTGTTGCGCATATTTTCGAGGTCATTGCCAGGCTCACCAGAGAAAAGGGCATCGAGAGCTACCGCGTCGTGTCCAACATCGGCGAGCAGGCGGGGCAGAGCGTACCGCATCTGCATTTTCATGTTCTCGCTGGCCGTGACATGACCTGGCCGCCGGGCTGAGGGCTTTCCCGTAGAGGAAACAAAAATGGCAGCGCGCAGCGCTGCACATATTTCCCTGCGTGACCGCAGGGGGAGCGGATAAAGGGAGGGGGATCTCTTTTCAAAAAGAGATCTCCCTCCCTTACACCCTCCCAGAGAAAATTCGCATTGCGAGTGAGCAGCTCGAAGAACTGCGGCGCTTGCCGATGCTACTTCCCGTAGCGCGGCGAAGCCGCGGTTAGCGCTGCAATACGATTTGCCTCTGCTTTTACTACCCGCTGTCGCTCTGCCTGCAATACGTTCCCCTTTATTAGTTTTCTCCTATGGGAATGTTTGCTGAGATGATGGACTCCGCCAGACTTTTTGTTAGATGAGGGAGCGGCAGCGAGGATAGAAGCAAGTCAAGTCGTTTAGATAGAACGTCTGGCAGGCATTTCATTCCGCAGGCATAAGAGTTGTTCAAGTCTGAGACTTGCAATGCAAACGCCTTTCTTTTGGACGGTCACACCGCCCGTTTTCTTTCTCGGGAAAGAAAATGGGGGGTGTGGTTCTGCCGCCCGCAGGCGGCATTTTCTTCCTTGCCAAACGGCAAGAATTGTTGTATGCTTACATGCATAATGTGAAGCCGTATGGGTGAAGATTCTCCCGGAAATGTTACCGAATGGTAGCATAAATCCGAGGTGATTTCATGTATTTCCAGCGGCTGGAAGACCTTCGAGTTGACAACGATAAGACGCAGATTGAGATCGCCGAATATCTCAATCTGAATCGCAACGTTTATTGGCGATATGAAAAGGGCGAGCGTGAGATCCCCGTGTGGGCGGTCATCAAGCTTGCCGACTACTACCGCGTCAGCACCGACTATCTGCTCGGGCTGACGGACGACCCCGCGCGCCGATGAGAGTGCTGGCAGTCTTCTGCGCAGCGTTTGCATCCGGAATATTCCTTGCACAGTATCTGCTGCCGGAGGCGTGGCTGCTGGCGCTTGCCGCTGCGCTTGGCCTTTCGGCGTTTGTCATGCTCCTCTGCGGCTGCGCGGAAAGGCGCGGCAGGCGGGCAAAGGCCATTTTTCTCTGCGCGCTGGGGCTGTCGCTTGCGTTCGGATACAACGCGCTTTACGCGCGCCTTGTCAAAGCGCCGAACGATGCGCTCATCGGCACGGAGGATATCGCAGAGGCGGAGCTGCTCGGCTATGCCGAGGCGACAAATCGCGGCGCAAAGGTCACGGTGCGCATTCTGGGGCGCGGGCTGCCGGGAAAAGCCATTTACTATGGAGACGATACGCTGCTCGCGCTTGAGCCGGGCGCGCGCGTCCGGGCGGCGGTGCTGTTCAACAGCGCGACAGATCCCACGGGAAAAGGACTGCATCTGCGCAACTTTACGGCAAAGGGCGTGTACCTGCTGCTCTATCAGCGCGGCGATCCGGTTTACGATGACGCAAACGCGGGCGCGCTCAAATATCTTCCGCAGCGCATTGCCAAGAAGCTTGGCGAGACCATTGAGAATAGCTACGGAGAACGCGAGGGGGCGTTTTTGCGCGCGCTGCTGCTTGGCGACAAAAAGCATCTTGACGAGGAAGACGCAAGCAACCTTGCCGAGGTGGGGCTTTCGCACATCATGGCGGTCTCCGGTCTGCATTGCTGCTTTCTTGCCGCGCTGATCAGCGCGCTGCTGGGCGGAAGGCGCAGGCTGTGCTGCGCGGTGACGATCCCGTTCGTCTTCCTCTATGCGTTCGTGACCGGCGTGACACCGAGCATCCTGCGGGCGTGCATCATGATCACAATGGGGATGCTTGCGCCGCTGGCGGGACGGCAGAACGATCCGCCGACATCGATCTCGTTCGCGCTGCTGCTCATCCTGCTGAAAAACCCCTTCGCCATTGCAAGCATCAGCTTGCAGCTGTCGTTTTCCGCCGTGGCGGGCATTATCTGGCTGACGCCGAAGCTCACGAGACCTGTTCGCGGAAAGGGAAGGCTCGTGCGCGCGGCGATGCTGTCGTTTTCCACTACGCTTGGGGCAATGGTATTCTCCACGCCGCTGGCATGCCACTATTTCGGCTCGCTTTCCATCGTGTCGCTGCTGAGCAACCTGCTGTGCCTGTGGCTTGTGAGCATTGTTTTTGCGCTGGGGCTGGCCGCAGTGCTGATCGCGGCGGCTGTGCCGGCGCTAGGGCCGGTATGTGCGTTTCTGCCGTCGCTTGGCATCCGGTGCGTGCTGCTGACGGCTGCACTGCTGGAGGAGCTGCCGTTTCATGCGGTCTATTTCAATACCGTGTTCTCCACGGCATGGCTCGTTTATGTGTATGCCGTTTTTGCCGCCTGCGCGCTTGCGAGACATGGAAAATACCGCTTTCAGCTTGCGCTGGGGCTGACATTTGCTTCGCTTCTGGCGGCGGCAAAAGTGAGCGCGCTGCAATTTGAACAGAATGGGCTGAATGTGGTCGCACTCGATGTGGGGCAGGGAGAAAGCGTGCTTCTCATTTCAAAAGGACACGCGGCGGTGGTAGACTGCGGCAGCGGAAATTCCTATATCGATGCAGGCAGCATCGCGGCGGATTACCTGCGCTCGGCGGGCTGCGGTACGCTGGATGCGGTGGTGCTGACGCACTATCATGACGACCATGCCAACGGTCTTGCGTCTCTTCTGGCGCGCATGGACGCGGAGACGATCTACCTTGCCGATATCGATGCGGGCGAGGGCGACCGCAGCAGCGTGGAGGAGCTGGCCGCGCGCTACGGCGTGGAGGTGCATTATATCACAGATGTGACGAGCGTGCCGCACGGCGAGGCGGAGCTGACGATCTACCCGCCGGTGGGCGAAAGCAGCGCCAACGAACTGGGGCTGAGCGTTCTGTGTTCGCTCGGCAATTTTGATACGCTCATCACAGGGGACATGGACGCAAGGACAGAGACGAAGCTCGTTTCTGCCTACACGCTCCCGGATATCGAGGTGCTGGTCGTGGGACACCACGGCTCCAAGTATTCCACGGGGACAGCGCTGCTGAAGGCGGTAACGCCGGAGATCGGCGTTGTAAGCGTGGGCGACAACAGCTACGGTCATCCAACGGACGAAGCGCTCATGCGTCTGACGGACGAGAACATCCGCGTTTACCGCACGGATATGCAGGGAAACATTCTGATCACAGCAGGCGGGGAGGATTGAGCATGGCGGAGAGGAAAACGCCCAACAGAGGCTACCAGAAACTGAAGAGTGACCTGAGTTCCGGCGAGATCGGGCAGGTTTACATTTTTTATGGAGAGGAAAGCTATCTGCGCGAACACTACCTTGGCGAAGTGCGCAAAAAGCTCGTACCGGCCGGATTTGAGGAATTCAACTACCATCGCCTGAACGGCAGGACGATTACGATGCAGGAGCTTGCCGAAGCGATGGAGGCGATGCCGATGATGGCGGAGCGAACGCTTGTGGTCGTAACGGACTGCGATCTGTACCGACTTGCGGAGGAGCAGCGCACGGCGCTCATTGCGCTGCTGGGCGATTTTCCGCCGTATTGCTGCCTGGTGTTCGTCTACGATCTGATCGAATACAAGCCGAACAAAACCTACAAAAAGCTTTACGAGGCGCTGGACAAAGCGGCGCTGCCCGTAAAATTTGAGGCGCAGGAGCGGAGCGATCTGATCAACTGGATCGCCCGCCGCTTCCGCGCGCTGGGAAAGGACATCGACGCGCAGACGGCAGAACACCTGATCTTTACCTGCGGCGCGCTGATGACCGGACTTGTGCCGGAGATCGAAAAGATCGGCGCCTACGCCGGCGGCAGGAGCATAACGGCTGCGGATATCAACGCGGTCGCAGATCCTGTGCTGGACGCGGTGGTGTTCGATATGACGAACGCCATCACGCGCGGCGACTACGCGCGCGCTTCAGAGCTGCTGGGGCAGCTGCTGAAAAAGCAGGAGGAGCCGATCGTCATACTCTCCGTTATTGCCCGTGAACTGCGGCGCATCTACACGGCGCGCATCGCGCTTGACAACGGGAAGGATAAGCTCTGGCTCATGGAGCTGTGGAATATGCGCTCGGACTATCCGGCGCGGCTGCTGCTCGATGCGGCGCGCAAGACAACGGGCGAGTGGTGCAGCGAGAGCCTGCTGCTGTGCCAGAAGCTGGACAAGCGTATGAAGAGCGAAAAGGGGATTGACAGCGAGGGCGAGCTGAAGCTGCTGCTGATGCGCCTTGCACAGGGGAAGTGAAAGGAATGGCTAAGCCAAATATCAGAGAAGTGATCGTGGTTGAGGGGCGCTATGACAAAAACGCACTTTTGCAGGTCGTAGACGCAGTAGTTGTGGAGCTGGGCGGCTTTGCGGCGTTCAATGACCGCGAGAAGCAGGCGCTTCTGCGGCGGCTCGCCCGGGAACGCGGCATCATTCTTTTCACCGACCCTGACGGCGCGGGGTTCGTTATCCGTAACCGCATCAAGGGGAATATTCCCGATGGCCGCGTGCTGCAAGCCTATGCGCCGGATATTTACGGCAAGGAAAAGCGCAAGCGCAAGGGCGGCAAAGAGGGCAAGCTCGGCGTGGAGGGTATGAGTCCGGAGGTGCTGCTGGAGGCCCTGCGCCGCGCGGGCGCGACCATAGACGAACAGGGAACTGTAAAGGAAAAGAATGTTACAAAGGCCGACATGATGGAGCTGGGACTTATCGGAGCAGGCAGCGCGCAGAAGCGCGCCGAGCTGTGCCGGAGACTGGCGCTGCCGGAGCATTTGAGCGCCAATGCGCTGTTGGAGGTGCTGAATCTTCTTTCGGACAGGGAGGCGCTCGCCGGCTATGCGGCGGAGCTGTGAGGGCGCGCCGCCGCGCGCCGGGCAGGAACGGAAATGCAGATTTCCCCTTGCAATGCACAGCAAAGCGCGGTATAATTCAACATTATTTTGCCCGCTGCACGGCGGGCGCGAAGAAAGGAATGAATCAAATGGCTGAGGAAGTCAGAACTGCCGCCGCTGAAGCAGAAAGCGGAAGCAAAAATTTTATCGACGCCTTCATTGAAGAAGACATCGCGGAGGGTGGGCGCTTCCAGGGCCAGCAGGTCCACACCCGTTTCCCGCCCGAGCCGAACGGCTATCTGCACATCGGCCACTGCAAGGCGCTGACCATCGACTTCGGCACGGCCGAGCGCTTTGGCGGCCTTTGCAACCTGCGCATGGACGATACGAACCCCACAAAGGAGGACGTTGAGTTTGTGGACGCCATCAAGGAGGACATCCACTGGCTCGGCTTCGACTGGGGCGACCGCTTCTTCTACGGCAGCGACTATTTTGAAAAAGACTACGAGTATGCCGTTGAACTCATCAAAAAAGGCCTCGCCTACGTCTGCGACCTGACGCCCGAGCAGGCGAAGGAGTACCGCGGCGACATCGGCAAGCCCGCCATCTCCCCCTACCGCGACCGTGATGTGGAGGAGAACCTCGACCTCTTCGAGCGCATGAAAAACGGCGAGTTTCCCGAGGGCAGCCGCACGCTGCGCGCGAAGATCGACCTGGCCTCCGGCAACTTTAACATGCGCGACCCGGTTATCTACCGCATCCGCTATATGCACCACCACCGCCAGGGCGACAAGTGGTGCATCTACCCGATGTACGACTTCGCCCACCCCATTCAGGACGCGCTTGAGGGCATTACGCACTCGCTGTGCTCGCTGGAGTTTGAGGCGCACCGCCCGCTCTACGATTGGGTCGTGAACAACGTCTCCGTGCCGTGCAAGCCGCGTCAGATCGAGTTTGCCCGCCTTGGCATCGACCACACGGTCATGTCGAAGCGCAAGCTCCGCAAGCTTGTAGAAGAGGGCATCGTTTCCGGCTGGGACGACCCGCGTATGCCGACGCTGTGCGGCCTGCGCCGCCGCGGCTTTACGCCTGCGTCCATCCGCAACTTCTGCGACCGCATCGGCGTTGCCAAAAGTGCGAGCGTGGTCGAATACAGCTTCCTTGAACACTGCCTGCGCGAGGACCTCAACGAGAAGGCTGAGCGCACGATGGGCGTGCTGCATCCGGTCAAGCTTGTCATCACGAACTATCCCGAGGGCAAGAGCGAGACCTTCGAGGTCGAGAACAACCCGACCGATCCCGCCTCCGGCACGCATGAGATCACCTTCTCCCGCGAGTGCTGGATCGAGGCGGACGACTTCATGGAGGTCCCCGTGCCCAAGTACAAGCGCCTGACGCCAAACGGCCCCGAGTGCCGTCTCAAGGGTGCATACCTCATCACCTGCACGGGCTGCAAGAAGGACAAGAACGGCAACGTCGCCGAGGTCTATGCCGAGTATGACCCGAACTCGCCGGGCGGCGATCCCGCCGACGGCCGCAAGGTCAAGGGCGCAACGATCCACTGGGTCGATGCCGCAACGGCACTGGACGCCGAGGTGCGCGTTTACAGCGAGCTGTTCAGCGACCCTGCGCCCGACGGCGCGGACAAGGACTTCCTTGCCTGCATGAACCCTGATTCGCTCGAGGTGCTGACCGGCTGCAAGGTCGAGCCGCGCATGCGCGACATCGCCGCAGCGTACGACAAGACCGAGAAGAAGGGCAAGACCGCGCCGAGCTTCCAGTTTATGCGTCTGGGCTATTTCTGCCTTGACAACAAGGATTGCTCTAAAGATCATCTGGTGTTCAACCGGTCGGTGACGCTGAAAGACAGCTTTAGGAAATAAGCATTGAAATGTTCCCTGCAAGCAGGGGGCATAGACAAGGGAGGGGTATCTCTTTTCAAAAAGAGATACCCCTCCCTTAGACCCACCCAGAGAAAAGTGCATTGCAGGTTTGCGGCTTGAAGGAGTACACGCGCTGCGCAGTGTAAGTGCGGTGTACGTGGCTTCGCCACGAGTTTTCTGCGTGTCGGTTCATGTTGCAACCGCGCCCTACTTCGTGGGGCGCGAGTGACGGCAGTCTGGCGGCGGACTGCGGTGGGGGCGGCGGCATTGCTGCGCTCGCCGCCGCTTTTAGGATTCTGCGGTGATATAAATTTCTTCTGTCTTTTGCTGGGCGGCGATGAGGATGTCTTTGGCATCACCGAAATTCTGTTTTTCGATTTTTTCCAGCGCATCTGTGATCGCATTGAACAGCAGAGAATACATTTTATCGTAATCTGCCATGTTGTCATCACCTTTCTTCTAATGTTCTTTCATTGTAAAGTGATATCACTTAGAAGTCAATAGACTGCATACTTTCCTGAACGAAAACCATACAATAAGCTAAAGATTGAGCAGGAGGCTATGTATGGCAACGAACAAACGGGTATTCACACTTCGTTTATCTGACGAGGTGTTCGACAAAATCGGCGTGCTGGCCACGAGAGAACATCGCTCCATGACAAATTATATCGAATACGTTTTGCTCAAACATATCAATGACATTGAAGCAGAACAAGGCGAGATCAAAGAAGAAAACGACCGCTGACGCGGCCGTTTTTGTCGTTATGCGGCGAGCGCAGCGATGCCGCCGCCCCCACCGCAGTCCGCCGCCGGACTACCGTCACTCGCGCGCTACGGAGTGCGCGCGGTTGCGACTGGTAACGAACCGCAGGGATTCATGGCGAAGCCACGTACACCGCACTTACACTGCGCAGCGCGTGCAGCCCTTCAAGCTACAGACTCACAATGTAAATTTTCTCTGGGTGGGTGTAAGGGAGGGGTATCTCTTTTTGAAAAAGAGATACCCCTCCCTTTATCCGCGTCCCCTGCATCAATGCAGGAGGATTACCAACTTCTGCGCAGCAGAAAATTTAGATGTTTTCCAGAATCTCTCTGGCAACATAAACACCGCTCGCCGATGCGTGCGACAGCGAGTGGGTGATGCCGCTGCCGTCGCCGATGACGTAAAGCCCCTTGTGCGGCGTTTCCAGATGTTCATCGAGCGCGACTTCCATGTTGTAAAACTTGACCTCTACGCCATAAAGAAGCGTGTCGTCATTCGCCGTGCCGGGGGCGATCTTGTCAAGCGCGTAGATCATCTCGATGATGCCGTCCAGAATGCGTTTGGGCAGCACGAGGCTTAGATCGCCGGGCGTGGCGGCAAGCGTCGGCGTGACCAGTCCCTCCTCGATGCGTTTGACCGTGCTGCGGCGGCCGCGGACGAGATCGCCGAAGCGCTGGACGATAACGCCGCCGCCGAGCATATTGGAAAGACGCGCGATGCTCTCGCCGTAGCCGTTGGAATCCTTGAACGGCTCGGAGAAGTGCTTGGAGACGAGAAGGGCAAAGTTGGTGTTTTCCGTTTGAAGCGACTTGTCCTCGTAGCTGTGGCCGTTGACCGTGACGATGCCGTTGGTATTTTCGTTAACAACGATGCCGTTTGGGTTCATGCAGAACGTGCGGACGTTGTCCTCGAACTTTTCCGTGCGGTAGACGATCTTGCTTTCGTACAGCTCGTCGGTCAGGTGGGAGAAGACGACGGCGGGCAGCTCCACGCGCACGCCGAGGTCCACACGGTTGGACTTGGTGGGGATGTTCATCTCGCGGCACACGCCCTCCATCCACTTGCTGCCCACGCGGCCGACGGAAACGATGCACTTGCCGCAGGCGTAGTCCGTCCCGCCGGCGGTGACGCGGTAGCCGTCGCCATCGCGGGCGATAGCGGCAACGGGGGAGTCGAAGTAGAAATCGACCTTATCCTTGAGCAGGTCATAGAGATTCGAGAGTACGACAAGATTCACGTCCGTGCCGAGGTGGCGCACGGAGGCGTCGAGCAGATTGAGCTTATTCTGGATGCAGAGCTTTTTGAATTTGGTGCCGGCGGTGGAGTAGAGCTTTGTACCCGCGCCGCCGTAGGCCATGTTGATCTCATCGACATAGTGCATCAGGTCAAGCGCCTGCTTCTTGCCGATGTATTCGTGCAGCGTGCCGCCGAAGTCGTTGGTGATGTTGTACTTGCCGTCGGAAAATGCGCCTGCGCCGCCGAAACCGCTCATGATCGAGCAGCTCCTGCAGCGGATGCAGGACTTGACCTTGTCGCCGTCGATGGGACAGCGGCGCTTTTCCAGGCTGTGTCCTGCTTCAAACACGGCAACGCGCAGATCGCTGCGCTCCTTCGTCAGCTCATAGGCGGAAAAGATGCCGCCCGGGCCGGCGCCGATGATGATCACGTCGTAATGCATGAAGGACCCTCCCTAATGGTTCACAAGATTCCTGCTGCGCAGGATACGGTGCTATTTTATAAAAAGCCGGTGCAGACCGTCAAGCTGCCAAAATCACAAAAGGGCAGGAAAAATCCCTGCCCTTTTGTAAAAAGATGACTGTGCTACATATTTTTCTTAATGTTTCGGATCGCGTTTTTTTCCAGCCGCGAGACCTGCGCCTGTGAAATACCGATCTCTGTGGAGACCTCCATCTGCGTCTTGCCGTCGCAGAAGCGCAGAGCGAGGATCATGCGCTCGCGCGCATTCAGCTGCTCCATGGCATCCTTGAGCGCGATCTGCTCAAGCCAGTCCTCGTCGGTGTTCCTGTCGTCGCGCACCTGATCCATCACGCACACGGCATCGCCGCCGTCGGAATAGACCGGCTCAAAGAGCGACACGGGGTCACAGACCGCGTCCATGGCAAAGACTACTTCCTCGCGCGGGATATCCAGCTCGCGTGCGATCTGCTCGACCGTCGGCTCGCGCTGCTGCTCGCGCTGGAGCTTTTCGCGCGCCTGCAGCACACGGTAGGCGGTATCGCGCATACTGCGGCTGACGCGGATGGCGCTGTTGTCACGAAGATAGCGCCGGATCTCGCCGATGATCATTGGAACGCCGTAGGTGGAAAAGCGGACGTTCTGCGAGATATCAAAATTGTCAATGGCCTTCAGCAGCCCCACGCAGCCGACCTGGAAAAGGTCGTCGGCATTTTCACCGCGCCCGGCAAAGCGCTGAATGACCGACAGCACCAGCCGCAGGTTGCCCTCAACAAGCTCCTCCCGCGCGGATGCATCGCCCTGCTTGGCGCGCCTGAGCAGCGCATCCGTCTGCGCGGCGGTCAACGTCGGCAGCTTTGCCGTGTTCACGCCGCAGATCTCCACCTTGCCAAGCATCAAACCCCCGCCTCTCCTGTGATCAGTGCTTTCAGTATTTCCGCGTGCGGCGGAAACATACCGCAGGAAAGGGGAGGATATTTTTTATCGTTCGGCGCGGTTCGATGGATTTTGCGGGATCAACAAAAAGTGACGGAAAGCGGCAAAGAGATGCGCGGATGTCTTCAGGAAGAAACGCCGCACAGGCGCATTGGAGCATCTGCGCGGATGAATGGGGATAGGACTTCCCATTCCCGGAATAGAATGGCAGGGAACAGGAGGGAGATGCGATGAACTGCCGCTTTACGGACTTCCGGTGCAAGGAAGTGATCAATATCTGCGACGGCTGCCGCCTGGGCTATGTCGGCGATGTGGAATGCAGGCTGCCGGATGGGCAGCTGACGAGCCTGATCGTTCCGGGGCCGTTCCGTTTTTTCGGGCTGTTTGGCCGCGGGGAAGAATACTGCATTCCGTGGGACTGCATCAAGCAGATCGGAGACGATATTATTCTGATCGATAAGCCGTTTCCGCGGCAGGAGCCGCTGCGGCGGGAGCGGCGAACGCGCCGCAGGCGCTTCTAAGCGGCGGAGCGTGTACGCCTGAAAAAAAGCCGGCTTCCCGCTGCGGCCGGGGAGATTCTGGCGGAAAAGTGGAAAAAACGGGCAAAAAGGTAAAAGAAATTTCAAAAAGTTCTTGCAATTTCCAAAAAGCAAGGGTATAATACTCGGGTATTCCGCATGGAGACCTGACTTTTTGTCTGTGCCATCAGGTTGGCAGAGAGGATGAAGGCTTCAGAGGTAAAACTAAATTTAAAGGAGAAACTACAGGCAATGGCAAACGTCGTATCCATGAAAGCCCTGCTCGAAGCAGGCGTCCACTTCGGTCATCAGACCCGCCGCTGGAACCCCAAAATGGCTCCCTACATCTACACGGAGCGCAACGGCATCTATATCATCGACCTGCAGAAGACCGTCAAGAAGCTCGAAGAGGCTTATAACTTCGTGCGCAGTGTGTCCGAGAGCGGCCAGAACATCCTGTTCGTCGGCACCAAGAAGCAGGCGCAGGAAGCGATCCGCGAGGAAGCGGCCCGCTGCGGCGGTTATTATGTCAATGCCCGCTGGCTCGGCGGCATGATGACCAACTTCAAGACCATGCGTACCCGCGTGGACCGTCTCAACCAGCTCAAGACCATGCAGGCGGACGGCACGTTTGATATGCTGCCGAAGAAGGAAGTCATGAAGCACCTCGGCGAGATCGAGAAGCTCGAAAAGTATCTCGGCGGCGTGAAGGAAATGAAGAAGCTCCCCGGCGCGCTGTTCATCGTTGATACCCGCAAGGAGCGCAACGCCATCGCCGAGGCGCACAAGCTCGGCATTCCCGTTGTCGCTATCGCCGATACCAACTGTGATCCCGACGAGATCGATTACCCCATCCCCGGCAACGACGACGCTATCCGCGCCATCAAGCTCATCGCTTCCATCATGGCGAACGCCATGATCGAGGGCAAGCAGGGCGAAGTGACCGAGGAAGCCGCCGCCGAAAAGGCCGAGGGCGAAGCCGAGGCGTAAGCTCAGGCTGGCCGAAATCTGTCAGAAACACCTTACGGGGCGAGGCAAAGCCTCGCCCCGTCTCATATTTTCACTACACTATCTTTCAGGAGGATATCATAATGGCTATCACTGCTGCTGTTGTTAACGAGCTGCGTCAGGCGACCGGCTGCGGTCTGATGGACTGCAAGAAGGCGCTCATCGAATGCGAAGGCGATATGGAAAAGGCCGTCCTTTATCTGCGCGAAAAGGGTCTTGCCTCTCAGGCGAAGAAGGCCAGCCGCGTGGCTGCCGAGGGCATGGCGTATGCTGCTGTCATCGATGGCGTGGGCGTTGTGGTCGAAGTCAACTGCGAGACCGACTTTGTTGCCAACGGCGAACCGTTCGGAAACTTCGTCAAGGGCGTGGCGGAAGTCATTGCCAAGCAGAACCCCGCCGATGTGGACGCGCTGATGGACTGCGCGTGGATCACCGGCAAGGGTACCGTGAAGGACGCCAAGGACGAGCTGTTCCTCGCTATCCGCGAGAACATGAGCATCCGCCGCTTTGCCCGCATCGCCGACGGCTTCTCCGTTCCTTATGTCCACATGAAGGGCAAGATCGGCGTTATCGTCAACCTCACGGTCGAGGGCTGCGATGCTACCGAGATTGGCAAGGACATCGCTATGCAGATTGCCGCGCTCAATCCCCGCTTCTGGGATAAGAGCCAGGTCACGCAGGACGTTCTGGACGAGGAAAAGGAAGTCATGCTCGGCCAGATGGCCAACGACCCGAAGATGGCCGGCAAGCCCGAACAGGTGAAGGAAAAGATCGTCATGGGCAAGCTCAACAAGTTCTATGCCGAGAACTGCCTGCTCCAGCAGGCCTTCGTCAAGGACGGCGACGTTTCTGTCGAGCAGTATATGAACAATGCCGCTAAGGCGCTGGGCGGCAAGGTCAGCTTCAACACGGCCGTTCGCTTTGAAAAGGGCGAGGGCATCGAGAAGAAGCAGGATAATTTCGCGGCCGAGATCGCTTCCATGGTCAGCGGCACCAAGTAAAAGAGAAACGCTGTTTTTCGAAAAGCCGGGGATCCGTTTGGATCTCCGGCTTTTTTGCCGGGCGGCGAGTGCAAAAAATTTACAAATTCGTAGCTTGGATACAAGCTTGAATATCTTGCATATTCATTTCAGGTGGTGTATAATATTTCTCGCTAAGCAACGGCGCAGTATCCTAGTCGGATCTGCCGCCTCCTAAGAAGGGCCTAAAAATCCTTTAAAGGGCACAACTGTGAAGCCTTTGGTGCTTGCTTCTTACGCCCAGTTTGGGGTGGGTGCTGAAGGGAGGCAAAAGCGAAAGCTGCGCCTGCAGATCCCGGGCGTCCCCTAATGGCATAGGGGAGCCGACCCTGTTTCTGCGGAGACCTGTTGCTGTGCCGGGGCGAACTCCCATTTTGGGTATGCGACCTCGGTACGGAACGGGATATGAACCTGCATTGCGGTGCTACCCGGCTTTATGCCGCGAACGCTGTGTGCAGTGTAGCCTGCCTTGAGTGGGAAAGGCGGATAGGAGAACAACGCACAGACCCTGGCCAAGGGCGAGGTGCGATCGCCCCTTGAAATCTTTTCTGCAAAAGAGGATAAGAGACGGCGTGACTCCGGGGTGGAAATCACCTAGGCTGTCGCAAGGGCAGCGAGAGGGTTACAGTGCGGACTAAGTGGCAATCGGGTACCTCGTATGGAAACAACGGGGTGCGGCGTTTAAAGGGGAACCGCCTTGATCGGCAACGGGGGGTACGCCGCAGGGAAAGCCAACCCGACCTATGCCGCAGGATTACCTCTGGCTGCTGCCGTTGCCTTAGCGCATTTTTACAGATTTACTGGAGAAACGAACATTGGAAAACGAAACGACAGAAGCGGATCGAAAGCCTTCCGCCAGAAAGGCGGACAAGCCGGCGGGCGATGGTCATGCGCGCTGGGTCATCCGCGTATTTTTGATCGCCGTTGCGCTGTCTGCTGTGATGAGCCTGTGTTCCGGCGCAGTGCTTGAGGACGCGGGCTATGTGAGTGCAATACTGATCCTGCTGCTTTTTATCCTGCTGGGCATTGTGTTCGACATTATCGGCGTGTCCGTGACGGCAGCGAATCCGCGCCCGTTTCACTCTATGGCGGCGCATCGCGTCAAGGGGGCGAAGGAGGCGCTGAGCCTGATCCGCAACGCGGAGAAGGTGGCGTCTTTCTGCAACGATGTGGTGGGCGATATCTGCGGGATCGTGAGCGGTTCGACCGCAACGGTCATCGTGGTGCTGCTGCAGCAGAGCTTCGGCTGGCGCAGCATCGTTGTATCCACTGCGGTCACGGCGCTGATCTCGGGGCTGACGATCGGCGGCAAGGCCATCGGGAAAAAGGTTGCCATGAAAAAGAGCAAGGATGTAATTTACCTGACGGCGAAGGTGCTGTCGGTGCTGCATCTGGGCAGATAAAGAAGGATAATACCATTGATTCTTGAAACGATTCACGACCCAAACGACCTTAAAACGCTGAATGACGCACAAACGCAGCTTCTTTGCACAGAGCTGCGTGAATTTTTGCTGAAAACCGTTTCTCAAACCGGCGGACACCTCGCCTCAAATCTCGGCGCAGTCGAGCTGACAGTGGCCATTCATCGGGTGTTCGATACCTCGCGCGACCGGCTGGTTTTTGATGTGGGACATCAGTGCTACACGCACAAGATCCTTACCGGGCGGCGCGAGCAGTTTTCAACGCTGCGGCAGTACGGCGGGCTTTCGGGGTTTCCCAAGCCGCGGGAAAGCGTACACGATGCCTTTATCGCCGGACACGCCTCAAACTCTGTTTCCGTGGCGCTCGGCATGGCGCGGGCGCGCACGCTGCTGCACGAAGACTATTCCGTGCTTGCGCTGATCGGCGATGGGGCGCTTTCCGGCGGGCTTGCCTACGAGGGGCTGAACAACGCAGGCGCCTCCGGCGAGCCGCTGATCGTCATCCTGAACGACAACGGGATGTCTATCAGCAGCAACGTCGGCGCGATGAGCCAGCACCTTGGCCTTCTGCGTGCAAAGCCCGCCTATTATGAATTTAAAAAAACCTACCGCGATGTACTCAAGCGCAGCGCGCTGGGGCGTTCGGTATACGATTTCAACCATCATCTCAAGACAAACCTGAAAAAGGCGCTGCTGCCGAATTCCACAATGTTTGAGGACATGGGGTTTACTTACCTCGGTCCTGTGGACGGGCATGACGTGGAAAGGTTGACCACTATGCTGCGCTGGGCGAAGGAGCTTGCCTGCCCGGTCGTGCTTCATGTCCATACGAAGAAGGGCAAAGGTTACGGCCCGGCGGAGCGTGAGCCGGAGCGCTATCACGGCGTAGGGCCGTTCGACCCAAAGCTTGGTGTGCCGCGCGTACAGAAGGCGGATTTTTCTGCCGTTTTCGGCAGTGAGCTGTGCCGCATCGCCCAAGAGAATAAAAAGGTGTGCGCGATCACTGCCGCCATGTGCGATGGAACGGGACTGCACGATTTTGCAGAACAGTACCCCGACCGGTTCTTTGATGTCGGCATTGCCGAGGGACACGCGGTCGCTATGGCGGCCGGTATGGCAAAGCAGGGACTTACGCCGGTTGTAGACATCTACTCAAGCTTTTTGCAGCGCGGCTACGATCAGCTTATCCATGACACGGCGCTTTCCAATCTGCACGTTGTGTTTGCGGTCGATCGCGCGGGCATGGTCGGCGCGGACGGGGAGACGCACCACGGCATTTTCGATGCGACCTTTCTTTCCGATATCCCCAATATGACGGTGCTGTGTCCGGCGAACTATGCCGAACTGCGCGCGATGCTGCACAGAGCCATCTGTAGGATTCAGGGGCCGGTCGCCATCCGCTACCCGCGCGGCGGCGAGGGCGCCTACAAGGCTGACAGCGGAGAGGCGAACATCGTATCGCTGCGCGATGGCGGCGATATCACGCTGTGCGCCTATGGAACGATGATCAACAACGTTCTCGGAGCGGCGGAGCTGCTGGAGAAGAAGGGCGTCAGCGCGCACGTTGTAAAAATCAACGCGATCTCTCCGCTGTATGATAAGGATATGCGTGATGTTATCGGCAAAACGCGCGCGCTGCTCGTAGCGGAGGAGTGCGCGAGCGTGGGCTGCATGGGGCAGCGTATGGCGGCGATCCTTGCATGGAACAAGATGTCGCCGGAGCGGCTGGAGCTGTGTAACCTGGGCAAGACTTTTCCTGCGCAGGGTTCGGCGGAGGCGCTCCGCCGCGAATTCGGGCTGGATGCGGAGTCGCTTGCAGCGAAAGCCATGGAGGTGCTTCGATGAGCAACAAAACAAGGCTGGATGTGCTGCTGGTGGAGCGCGGTCTGGAGCAGACAAGGCAGCGCGCGCAGGCGGTCATCATGAGCGGACAGGTTTTTGTGGATGGGCAGCGCGTGGATAAATCCGGCACTGCCGTTGCAAACGACGCGCAGATCGAGGTACGCGGCAATACGCTGCGCTATGTGAGCCGCGGCGGGCTGAAGCTGGAAAAGGCGATGCAAACGTTCGGCCTCACGCTTGACGGGTGCGTCTGTGCCGATATCGGCGCTTCCACCGGCGGCTTTACCGACTGTATGCTGCAGAACGGCGCGCAGAAAGTGTATGCTGTAGATGTTGGCTATGGTCAGCTCGACTGGAAGCTGCGTTCAGACGACCGGGTGGTGAGCATGGAGCGCACGAATGCGCGCTACCTTGACCATACCCTGATTCCGGAGGAGCTGGATTTTGCCAGCATCGATGTTTCGTTCATCTCCCTCGCGCTGATCCTGCCGGCGGCAGGCCGCGTGCTGAAGGAGGGCGGGCATATTGCCTGCCTGATCAAGCCGCAGTTTGAAGCAGGGCGCGATAAGGTCGGGAAAAAGGGCGTTGTACGCGACCCGGCGGTACACCTGGAGGTGCTGGAGCATTTTCTGGCTCATGCAAAGCAGGCGGGCTTTGCCGTGCTTGATCTCACGTTTTCTCCCATCCGCGGCCCGGAGGGAAACATTGAGTATCTCGGCTATCTTGTAAAGGGCGAAGGCCCTGAGCGGGCGTTCGACCTTAAGGCGCTGGTAGAGCAGTCCCATCATGCGCTTGACCACGGAAAGGAAGAGATATGATGCTGAAAAAGGTAATCCTGTGTCCCAACCCTTACCGTGATGCGCAGCTGCGCATTGCCAAGGAGGCGAAGCAGGTGCTGGATGAGGCAGGCTGCCCAAATGTCGTGTGCCTGCCGTTTAAGAACCAGGAACGCCCGGAGGGCTATGGACTGACGATCGAACCGCTGCAGCAGGAGCTGCGCGGCGCCGATATGATCATTGCCTTCGGCGGCGACGGAACGATCCTGCACCTTTCCAAGACTGCTGCGCACAGGGATATTCCCGTGCTTGGCGTCAATCTTGGCAGCCTTGGCTTTATGGCAGAGCTGGAGAGCAGCGACCTTGTGCGCCTGCGCGACCTGTGCGAAGGAAAATACGTCGTCGAGAGCCGCATGATGCTGGACGTGAGCGTGCAGCGCGAGGGGCGGACGATCTATTCCAATCTCGCGCTCAACGAGGCGCTGGTTGCCCGTGGGAACGTTTCGCGCGTGATCCGCCTGCGGATCGATACAGAGCTGGGGAAGCTTATGGATATCGCGGGCGATGGCGTAATCGTAGCCAGCCCGACCGGCTCTACGGCGTATTCGCTTTCGGCCGGCGGTCCGGTGGCCGAACCAACAGCGCGCAACTTTATCGTGTCGCCGATCTGCGCGCACAGCATCCATGCGAACTCCTACATTCTTTCGCCGGAGCGCGTAATTTCGGTGCAAACGGAAAAGAACGGCTATAAGCCGGTGCTTCTGAGCGTGGACGGCGGGCGGGCCTTTTCCTTGCGCAGCGGCGACTGCGTGGAGGTTCGCCGCTCGAAATATGACACAAAGCTCGTCCGTCTGGGGAAGCGGAGCTTTTGCGAGATATTACAAAAGAAAATGCTGATGGGAGGAAACAGTGATGAAGAATGAGAGACAGGACAAAATCCTTGCGATCATTGCCGCAGAGGCGATCGAAACGCAGGAACAGCTGATCGACCGGCTGCGCGAGGAGGGCATCTCCTGCACGCAGGCAACGATCTCGCGCGACATCAAACAGCTCCACCTCATCAAGGAGCCAACGGGAAACGGCGCGTACCGCTATGCCGTATCGGCGCAAAAGGTGAAGCTCAATCTGGCAGACAGGCTTCAGACCATCCTGCGCGAGAGCATCGTTTCGGTAGACAGCGCGCAGAATCTGGTCCTTATCAAAACGATGCCGGGTCTCGGCCCTGCTGCGGGTGCCGCGTTTGACGGGATGGAGATTCCGTCAAAGGTCGGTACGGTCGCCGGCGACGATACGGTGCTGGTGGTTATGCGGGAGGAAGCCTCCGCGCAGGACCTCTGCGGCGAGATCGAAGAGATGCGCAGGCAGCGGCAGCACCGGTAAGGCGCAAAAATCTGGTAGGAGAGCCGCGCTATGCTTGAGCTTCTGCACATTGAAAATATTGCGATCATTGAACGCGCGGACATTATGTTCGGGCGGGGATTCAATGCGCTTACCGGCGAAACGGGCGCAGGAAAATCCATTGTGATCGATGCGCTGGGGGCGGTGCTGGGCCAGCGTACCTCGCGCGAGCTGATCCGTACCGGCGCGGAGAAGGCCTTTGTCAGCGCGGAATTCAGCGGCGTCCCGGCAGAAATGCCAGGACTTGCAGAGACGGGCCTTTCCCCGGAGGAGGACGGAACGCTTCTCTTGCAGCGCGAGCTGTATGGCGATGGGCGGAACGCCTGCCGTGTGAACGGCCGGCCGGTCACGGTCGCGCAGCTCAGGCGCATCGGCGCGGGACTTTTGAACATTCACGGCCAGCACGATGGACAGCAGCTGCTCGACGAGGAGCAGCACCTTGCCTACCTTGACCGTTTCGGGCGTGTGGACGATGCGCTTACGCGCTGCGCGGAGCGCTACGGAACACTGCGGGAAACACGCCGTGAGATCGAGACGCTGCGAATGGACGAGGCTGAAAAGGCGCGGCGGGTGGATATGCTGCGCCACCAGATCGACGAACTGGAGCGCGCCGATCTGCAGGAGGGCGAGGAGGAAGCGCTGCTTGCCCGCAGAAACATTCTTCGCAGCGGAGAAAAATTTACCGCCGCTATTGCCAAGGCGGATCTTTGCCTTAACGGCGGCGACGAGGGAATGGGCGCGGTATCCGCTATCCGGGAGGCAGAGAATGCGCTGCATGCGCTGCGCAGCCTTGGCGACGAATTTGCCGCGCTGTCGGAGCGCCTGGAAGCTCTGCGCTGTGAAGCCTATGACCTTGCGGAAACGATCCGGGATAAGAAGGAAGCATATGAATTCTCCCCGCAGGAACTCGATGCGGTAGAGGCCCGCTGCGACCAGCTTTACCGGCTGAAGAAAAAGTACGGCGCAAGCGTTGGAGATATGCTTGCTTACCTTGCCCGCTCCCGCGAGGAGCTGGATCGCATCGAATATGCAGACGAACGTATCGCGCAGCTGCAGGAAACGCTGCGCGAACAGGAAGCAGCCGCCATGGAAGCGGCGCGCGCGCTGTCGGCGCTTCGCCGCGCTGCGGCGCAGGAGCTGGAGAAACGTATTTCCCGGGAATTGACAGAGCTGGATATGCCGAAGCTGCGCTTTGCGATCGACTTTCAGGAAAAAGAACTGTCAGAAAACGGAATTGACGCAGTGTCGTTCCTGATGTCTGCCAATGTGGGCGAGTCGCTGCGGCCGATCCAGAAGATTGCCTCGGGCGGCGAGCTGTCCCGCATCATGCTGGCGATGAAAAATGTACTGGCAGAGCAGGACAGCGTAATGACGATGGTGTTTGACGAGGTGGATACCGGCGTATCCGGGCGCGCCGCACAGCGCGTGGCCGAAAAGCTTGCGCGGCTCTCGCGCTTCCGCCAGGTTCTGTGCGTTACGCATTTGCCGCAGCTTGCAGCGATGGCCGACGTACACTTCGGCGTGGAAAAGGGGGAAGCGGACGGCCGGACACGGACGAACGTGCTTGTTCTTGACCGCGCGGCCCGGCGGCGCGAGGTGGCGCGCCTGAGCGGAGGAGATCCTCCGAGCGATACGATGCTTTCGGGAGCGGAAGAACTGCTTTCCGCTGCCGAAAGCTTTAAGCAGTCAATACAGTAAAGCTGAAATACTTTTCAGTAAAGCACCCCGAAAAGTGACCTGAGGAGAACAATACTATGAATGGATTTGCTGCGCGCATCGAGCGGGATTTCTCCGTGCGCCGCAAGGAAAAGCAGAAAACGGAATTCCGCGCATGGCTCGTCTATACGCTTAAGGAAATGGGCTACAGCCCGAAGCTTGAGGGCGGAGAATATTCGCTTTCGCTCGGCGGAACGATGACCAACGTGGTGGCGGGCGACCCGGAAAAGGCAAAGATCGTTTTGGCGGCGCATTATGACACCGGTGTAAGGGAGATTCTGCCGCCGATGATCAGTCCAACGCGCCCGGTGAGCTTTATCCTGTATCAGGCGCTGTTCCCGATTCTGGTACTGGCGGGAAGCTTTGCGCTTTCGCTTGCGCTGACGTTTCCCTTCGATCTGCCGGCGCTGACGCTGCCGCTGTTTCTGGTGCTGCTTGCCGCCGCGCTGTTTTATCCAAAGTACGGACCGGACGAGAGAGCGACCCTCAGCGACAATACCTCCGGGATCGTAACACTGCTGGAGGTCGCCCGGACGCTGACGCCCCGCTACCGCGGCGAGGTGTGCTTTCTGTTTCTGGACGGCGGGACACAGGCGGCCAAAGGGGCGAAGGGGCTGCGCCGCGCGCACCCCTGCCTTAAGGAGAAGCCTGTCATGGTGGTGGACTGTGTGGCGGAAGGAGAAGAACTGCTGCTTCTGCCGGGCAGGGCAGGCCGCTGGAATGGCGCGCTGCTTGATGCGATCAACGATAACTTCAGCAACAGCGAGAAGAAGACCTGCTTTCTCAAAACGGACGGATTGATCACGTTTCCGTCCGACAACCGGGCGTTTGCACACAGCGTGTCCATATGCGCGTGCCGGAAGATTCCCGGGTTTGGCCGGTGCATTCTGCCGCGCAGGGCGAAAGAGATCGATGAAGAGAATCTTGCCATCCTGCGCGAGGGGCTTTCAAAGCTTATCATGAACTACCAGCCGGAAAGCAGAGCCTGACCGTTGGCCGGCTTAAACGGCTGACAGAAAAAACTTGACAAGCGGCAAAGCGTCCGCTACAATGGTCGTGTTTATGGCGATGAAGCGGAAAAGTACGCGGATCAGCCCTGTGAAGAGAGCCTCCGGGTGGTGCAAGGAGGATGGGGACGCCGCTGAAATACACCGTGGAGCCGGCGCCCGAACAGGAGAGATTTCTTCGCAGTAGGCGCGTCCCGGGAGCGCCCGTTACCGCGCCGGAGTGTGGATGCACTCCATGAGGCCGCCTTTGCGAGAGGGCGGTGAACCAGAGGTGGTACCGCGAATTGCTTCGCCCTCTGTCCGAAGTCAGGACAGAGGGCGTTTTTTGTTTTGTTCGGAGCGTCCGTTATGTCCGAAAATTTCAATCAACACGATACGGGAGGAACCGGAAACCATGGGAATCTACGAAGAACTGCAAGCGCGCGGGCTGATCGCGCAGGTAACGAACGAGCCGGAGATCCGGGAGATGATCAACGCCGGCAAGGCAACGTTTTATATCGGCTTTGACTGTACGGCGGACAGCCTGACGGCCGGCCACTTTATGGCGCTGTGCCTGATGAAGCGGCTGCAAATGGCGGGCAACCGGCCCATTGCGCTCATCGGCGGCGGCACGACCATGATCGGCGACCCCTCGGGCCGCACGGATATGCGCAGGATGCTGACCAAGGAAGATATCGATCACAACGCTGAATGCTTCAAGCGCCAGATGGAGCGTTTCATTGATTTTGGTCCAGGCAAGGCGATGATGCTCAATAACGCCGACTGGCTGCTCAAGCTCAATTATATTGAGTTGCTGCGCGAGGTGGGCGCATGCTTCTCTGTGAACAATATGCTGCGGGCCAAATGCTATGAGCAGCGTATGGAGAAAGGGCTGAGCTTCCTGGAGTTCAACTACATGATTATGCAGTCCTATGACTTTTACCATATGTTCCAGACGGTTGGCTGCAATATGCAGTTTGGCGGCGACGATCAGTGGTCGAATATGCTTGGCGGCACGGAGCTGATCCGCCGCAAGCTGGGCAAGGATGCACACGCTATGACCATCACGCTGCTGACGGATTCGCAGGGACACAAGATGGGCAAGACTGCCGGCAATGCCGTCTGGCTCGATCCGAACAAGACCAGCCCCTTCGACTTCTACCAGTACTGGCGCAATGTGGGCGACAGCGATGTGCTGAAGTGCATCCGTATGCTGACGTTCCTGCCGCTTGAGCAGATCGATGAGATGGACAAATGGGAGGGCAGCCAGCTCAACCGCGCCAAGGAGATCCTTGCCTATGAGCTGACCGCGCTCGTCCATGGGGAGGAAGAGGCGAAGAAGGCGGAGGAAGCTGCGCGGGCGCTCTTTGGCGCAGGCGGAAACAGCGCTAATATGCCGACCTCCACGCTGAGCGATAAGGATTTTGACGAAAATGGGTGCATCAATGTTCTCAGTATGCTGACGGCAACAGGGCTTTGCCCGTCGCGCGGCGAGGCGCGCCGGCTCGTTCAACAGGGCGGTGTGACGATCGATGATGTGAAGGTCGCCTCTATCGATGAGAGCTTCGCGCGCGAGCGCTTTGCCGGCGATGGCGTGATCGTCCGCAAGGGCAAAAAAGTCTTTCAGCGCGTGAAGGCGTAAGCAAGGCTGGTCACAAATCGTAAAAAGCAGGTCCCGTGCCGTTATTGGCGCGGGATCTGCTTTTTGGACAATGCTTATACCGTGACGCCAAAGCGCTCCATCGCCAGCCGAAGCTGCTCTAAATGCTGCTCGGAAATGCCGCACAGCGGGAGGCGCAAATCGCCGCCGCACAGGCCAAGCTCTGCCATCGCCGCTTTGACCGGAATGGGATTGACCTCGCAGAACAACGCGCGGATCAATTCGTTCAGCCGAAGCTGGAGCCGGCCTGCTTCGCGGAAGCGGTCCGCAAGGCATAGCTGCGTCAGCTCGTGCATTTCGCGCGGGACAACATTGGCAGCGACAGAGATCACGCCTTTTCCACCGAGCGCCATGATGGCCGTTGTGGATCCATCGTTGCCGCTCCAGACGGAAAAATCATCGGGGCAAAGGCAGAGAGTATCCTGAATAAGATCAAAGTCATCGCTCGCCTCCTTCACGCCTGCGATGTTCGGGTGTGCAGAAAGCGCCTGATAGGTCTGCACCGTACACCGGACGCCGGTGCGCGAGGGGACGTTGTAGAGAATGACCGGGAGATCCACGGCGTCGGCAATGGCGGAAAAATGGCGGACAAGTCCATTCTGTGAGGCTTTGTTATAATAAGGCGTAACGGCCAGAAGCGCATCAACGCCGGCGTTCTGCGCTGCGCGCGAGAGCGCGATGGAGGAGGCGGTGTTGTTCGTTCCGCTGCCGGCAATGACCGGAACACGGCGGTCGGCTTTCCGGACGCAGCGCTCTATGAGCTTCATGCGCTCATCATAGCCCAGCGTTGCCGCTTCGCCGGTCGTACCGCAGACGACGATGGCGTCCGTGCCGCAGCCGATGTGCCACTCGACAAGGCGGTCAAACACGGCGTAATCGATGACGCCGCCGCTGAACGGCGTTACAATAGCGGCAGCGCTGCCGGAAAAAACGCTTTTTTTCATGAAGGACTCCTTTCTGCCTGGAAGCGCCGCTGCGCGGCGCCTGAAAAAGATGTGCAGTTTGGCTTGAAACGGCGCGGGATTTATCATATAATGTAGAATACGATTTTGCGGCCGGAGCTGCAGCGGGCAGCGAGGCCGCCGCACCGAACACGAAGGGCGGGGAACAGAATGAAACGGCCATGCAGGATGCTCCTGCTTACAGCGCTGATGTGCTGCGCGCTGTGCGCGGGCGCAAGCGCCATGGAAAACAATATGCTCAAGGTCGGCATAAAATACGGTTCTGAAGCGATGACAGCAGCGAACCTGCAAAACTACTCTGCCTTTGGCGGCTATACGCTGGGCTATTATGACGCGCAGCGCAGTTTTACAGCGCTCGCGCAGCTGCCGGCAAGCGTTGAAAAGATTACCGTAACAACGGACAGCGCCTATCATGTGCAGCTTGGCGAAGCGTTTTACGACTATGCCTCCGCAGCGGCGCGCGCCGCGCAGCTTGGCGGATTTGCGGCATATGAAAACGGCGCGTTCGTTGTGCGCGTTGGCAGCTACCGCGATTTTACCGCTGCGCAAAGCGCTCTTTCTTCCATCGGAGGCGGGACGGTCGCAGGAGGCGGCGATACCGGCGTGACGGTCATCGCCACAGGCACGGACGTCATTCTTTTCGAGTTTGACGGCGGCGCGTTCCCGCTGGGCATCCGGCCGCTCGAAGCGGGGGAGAAGACGGTAACATGGTTCAGCGGATACCGTTACTACGGAGGATTTGAATATCAGCGCGCCGCGGGCGGAGCGCTCAGCGTGATCAACGTGGTGAATCTGGAGGATTATGTTAAGTGCGTGATTCCCTGGGAAATGAGCAACGACTGGCCGCTGGAGGCGCTCAAGGCACAGTCCGTCTGTGCGCGTACCTATGCCGCCTGCCAGAGCAAGCATACATCTCAGGGGTTCGATATCTGCGCGGCAACGCATTGTCAGGTCTACCGCGGAACGGCAAAATGCAGCAGCCACTCCGACTCTGCCGTGGATCTAACGGCAGGGCAGTACCTGTATTACAATGGGCAGATCATCAGGGAGGCTGTCTATTGCTCCAGCAACGGCGGCGCAAGCGAGGACAGTGCAAACGTCTGGGGATCGGACGAGCCGTATCTCAAGGGGAAGTCCGATCCATACGAAGCGCTGCTTGCCGGACGCATCCCCAAGTACAGCTGGTCAACGACCTACTCCGCACAGGAGCTGACAGACCTGCTGAACAGCAGGGGCTATGGTGTTGGCTCGGTGAAAAACGTTTATGTTTCGGCGATCACCGGAACAGGGAACGTACTTTCGCTCACCTTTACCGGAACAAGCGGAAGCCGGACCATCACGCGCGAGGCGTGCCGGACGCTGCTGAATCTGCGCAGCCAGCGATTTGCGATCAATGGCGGCGGCGCCAGCTATTCCGTCAACGAAGATGGGAGCAGCGTAATGGACGGCGGCATGAGCGCGATCGATGGCAGCGGTGCGGTGTCGGCCATTTCTGTGGCGTCTGAGGCGTATGTGATCACCTCCAGCGGAACGGCGGCGCTGGCGCGGAAACCGCAGCAGCCGGCCACAGGGAGCTTTGTGATCAGCGGCAGCGGAAACGGACATAATGTAGGGATGAGCCAATGGGGCGCTTACGCTATGGCGGACCTCGGCTATTCTTACCGGGATATCCTTCAATTCTATTATACAGGCGTTACGATCGGGTAATGCGGAAAGAAAGCGAAGCAAATGAAAACCAGAGACTTTGATTATGCGCTCCCGGAGGAGCTGATCGCGCAAACGCCGCTTGACAAGCGGGATACCTCGCGCCTGATGTGCCTTGACAAGGCGAGCGGAGCGGTATCGCACCATCATTTCTATGAGCTGCCGGACTTCCTGCGCCCGAACGACTGCCTCATTCTGAACGATTCGCGCGTTTTGCCGGCGCGCCTGCTGGGTCAGCGCCTTCCGGGCGGCGGCGCGTGCGAGGTGCTGCTGCTCATCGACCGTGGGGACAAGGTTTGGGAATGCATCGTGCGCCCGGGAAAGCATCTGCGCAAGGGGGCGAAAATGCAGTTCGGCAACGGTGAGCTTACCGCAGAGGTGGCGGATGTTCTGCCGGATGGCAACCGGCTCGTCCGCTTCAACTACGAGGGGATCTTTCTTGAGGTGCTGGAGCGCCTGGGGAAAATGCCGCTGCCGCCGTACATTAAGGAGGAGCTGGAAGATCAGGAGCGGTATCAGACCGTTTACTCCAGGGTGGTGGGCAGCGCGGCAGCGCCTACGGCGGGGCTGCATTTCACACCGGAGCTGCTTGAAAAGATCGAAGGCATGGGAATCAAGCTGGGCTATGTGACGCTGCACGTTGGCCTGGGAACCTTCCGGCCCGTCAAGGAAAACGAAATCGAGCAGCATGATATGCACAGCGAATACTGCATCATTCCGCCGGAAACAGCGGCGCTTATCAACGCCACCAAGGCGGCGGGAGGGCGCGTGATCTGCGTAGGAACGACCTCGTGCCGCACGATCGAAAGCTGGGCGCAGGAGGACGGACACATGGAACCCAGCGCAGGATGGACGAATATTTATATTTATCCAGGCTACCGCTTCAAGGTGATGGATGCGCTCATTACAAATTTCCATCTTCCGCAATCCACGCTCATCATGCTGGTATCCGCCCTTGCCGGGCGGGAACACATTCTTGCAGCGTATGAAGAGGCGGTGCGCGAGCGCTACCGGTTCTTCTCGTTTGGGGATGCGATGTTTATCTCATGAGGAGGCGCTATGTTCAAGGTTATCAGATATGAAGGAAAGGCGCGCCGGGGCAAGTTCCGGTGCGCGCATGGCGGGGAGGTGCAGACGCCCGTTTTCATGAACGTCGGCACGCAGGCGGCGATCAAGGGCGGCGTAAGCGCGATCGACCTGAAGGAGCTTGGCTGCCAGATCGAGCTTTCTAATACTTACCATCTTCATCTGCGCCCGGGCGATGATGTGGTACGCGCGATGGGCGGGCTTCACCGGTTCATGCACTGGGATGGACCGATCCTGACGGATAGCGGCGGCTTTCAAGTGTTTTCCCTTGCAGGGCTGCGGAAAATAAGGGAAGAAGGCGTAACATTCGCTTCGCATCTCGATGGACATCGTATTTTTATGGGGCCGGAAGAGAGCATGCGCATTCAGTCAAATCTTGGAAGCGACATCGCTATGGCATTTGACGAATGTGTGGAGAATCCGGCGCCATACGAGTATGCCAAAGCATCCTGCGAGCGCACCCTGCGCTGGCTGGAGCGCTGCAAGGCCGAGCATGACAGGCTGAATGCCTTGCCAGATACCGTCAACCCGCAGCAGATGCTGTTTGGCATCAACCAGGGCGCAACGTTCGCAGATCTCAGAGTCTGGCATATGCAGCAGATCGCCAAGCTTGACTGCGACGGCTATGCCATTGGCGGACTCGCTGTCGGCGAGCCGACGCAGGTGATGTATGACATCATTGATGCGGTAGAACCCTATATGCCGCAGGAAAAGCCGCGCTATCTTATGGGCGTTGGCACGCCATCGAATATCATCGAAGGCGTGGCGCGCGGTGTGGATTTCTTCGACTGCGTGATGCCGGCGCGGAATGCCCGCCACGGTAAGCTTTTCACATGGAGCGGTACGATCAACCTAAAAAACGAAAAGTACAAGCTGGATGAAAAGCCGGTCGATGCGCAGTGCAGCTGCCCGACCTGCCGCAATTTTTCACGCGCGTACCTGCGCCACCTTTTCAAAGCGGATGAGATCCTCGCACTGCGTCTTGCAGTGATGCACAACCTGTACTTTTATAACAAATTAGCTGAACGCATCCGCAATGCGCTTGACGCGGGCGAATTTGCGGCCTTCCGCGCTGAATACAGCGCAAAGCTTTCGGAAAGAGCGTGATTCTTCCGACAAACCTCTTGCACAACGAGAAAACTTCCGCTATAATAACTTCATCTTTGTTTTGAAAGGAATTGTACTATGGAAAGCATGATTTTACTGGTCGCAATGATCGCAGTGTTTTATTTCCTCATCATTCGTCCGGAGAACAAGCGCAAAAAGCAGGCTGAGAATATGCGCAACAGCCTCAAGCGGGGCGAACGCATCACCACGATCGGCGGCATGGTCGGCCGCATCGTTCAGGTGAATGATACGACGGTCGTGTTTGAAACCTCTGAGGATCGCGTGCGCATCGAGATTGCCAAGTGGGGCATCCAGTCCACTGAGTCGATGGAAGCCGCCGCATCAAAGGGCAAGAAGGCTGCCGCTCCCGCTAAGAAGGAAGAGGAATCGGCCTCCGAACCCGCCCCGGCTAAGGCGGAAGAGCCTGCCGCCGCAGAAAAGGAAGAAGCTAAAAGCTACGATCCCGAGATCAAGTAAAGCGGACAGGATATAACTTCATAGCATAAGAAAACCTCCCCTGGCATACGCTCATGTAGGCGAATGCGGGGGAGGTTTTTTGCGTGAATCAAACAATCGGCATAGGATGGTATTGCAAAAAGTGCGTTCTGGGCGCTTTAACGGGGCTGGCGGTAGAGCTGGCGCTGCTTGCGCTTGAAGCGGCGGCGATCCAGAACGGCGCGATAGGGGAGAGCGGAATAGGCGTTGCAGCAGCGGCGGCGGCCGCGCTGGCGGCGTTTGCGGGCTGTATGGCAGCAGGCGCAAAAACGGGCCGCCGAACAGAGATGGTGCTTTCCTGCGCGGCGCTGCTCTGGGTGCTGGCGCAGCTGCTTGGATTCATACTCTTTGATGCGCTGCAGCCCGCAAGATCGCTTACGCTGGCGGCGGCGGTGACTTTGGGCGTGCTGGGCGCACTTTTGCTGGGGAGCAAAGGAAAAAAGAAGCGAAAGGGAAGAAGCATCGCACGGCGGCGCAGGTAACATAAACGCCTTCTGAAATGCGCGGTGGGGAAAAAGTGGAGCAAATAGCTTTAACAAATTGCACAAATGGGGAATCGCCAGGTGAAAAAACCGACTTTTTTCGACTTGGGTGGTGACGGCCTTGGCATTTTCCAGATGTGGTAAGCTCTGCGCGCAGCCGCACCACATCTTGTTGCTTTTTCCGAATTGCTACCGTTGGTATTCAGAGTTTACATAATATAATTTACATAATATTTTGACATAATCTACAAAATTGGGAGAAATTGGCAATTTCACTTGCGAAACCGAAGCAAAAGTCCTATATTTATAAATGCGTTCGGATTTCCAGATCATGCAGGTGCAGTTGCTTCCGCTTTGCCAAAGGGGTGACCGTGTTTGTTTGATCGGGCGAACAGAAGAAAGCGGCGCGCCGCTTTGACGCGGCGTGTGCCGGTTCCGCTGCTGGCGCTTTCCGCCTTCACCGCGCTGGGCGTGCTGGGCGGCTATGCCGCCGCATCGAGTTCCGCGCCGCGCATGGGCAATGAGCTGCAGCGCTATTTTGAAACCTACCTTGCGCTTGGCACGCGAAGTTCCTTTGGCGCAGAGACCCTGCTTGGCACCATCGTTTGCTATTTTCGTGCGCCGTTTTTTGCTTTTCTGTCGGGATTTGCTTCTGTCGGCGTTCTGCTCATTCCGCTTGTCTGTGCGTTTCAAGGGTTTCTTATCTCCTATTCGCTGTTCTGCTTTGCATTTTCTCTGGGCAGGGTGAGCTTTCCGCTGCTTTTGGCGCTGTTTGGCATCCGTCTGCTGACGGTGCTGCCCTGTATGCTGCTGCTTGGCACCGCCGCGCTGGATAAATCCCGCTCGCTTCTGCTGCTTTCCTGTGCAGGACCCCGGGCGGGGCCTGTCGCTTACGGCAGCGCATACTGGTATCGTTTTGGCGTGTGTTGTGTGTGCTTATTTCTCGGCTCCATGCTGGAGCTTTGGCTTGTCCCGCAGTTTCTGCTGCTGGCGGCAAGCTGATCGGTCACGGAAGGAGGGATGATCTGTGGCAGAGCTTCTATCGCAATATGAGACGTATCTGGCTGAAGAAAAGCACGCTTCGCAGAATACCCTCAGTTCCTATATGCGCGACCTGCACCAGTTTTCCGCCTATCTGGACGAATACAGCGCCGTGCCGCCGGAAGAGGCGACGCAGGAGATCATCAGCAGCTATGTTGCATGGATGGGCGGAAAGGGAAAGTCCGCCGCTACGATCACCCGCTCGCTCGCTTCAATCAAATCCTTCTACACCTACCTTCAAATGAGCGGCGTGGTGCGTACCAATCCTGCCAAGGGCGTTGCAGCGCTGAAGGTCGAGCATAAATTCCCGGAAGTGCTGACCGGCAAAGAGGTCGAGCTGTTCCTGGATCAGCCGCGCTGCGTAGACGCCAAGGGTTACCGCGACCATGCGATGCTGGAGCTGCTTTATGCCACCGGCATCCGCGTTTCCGAGCTGATCTCGCTCAATGAGGGCGATGTGAGTCTCAGCGCCGGCTTTATCCGCGCGCGCAGCAAGGGGAAAGAACGGGTGATCCCGCTGTATCCTGCTGCGGTAAAGGCGCTCTCCGCCTACATAAAAGAGGTTCGTCCGCAGCTGCTGGCCGATCCGGAAGAGCAGGCTCTGTTCGTCAACATGAACGGCGAGCGTATGAGCCGGCAGGGATTCTGGAAAATCGTAAAGCATTATCAGGAAACGGCAGGGATCTCGAAGGATATCACGCCGCACACGCTGCGGCATTCCTTTGCTGTACACCTGCTGGAAAACGGCGCGGATCTGCGGTCCATTCAGGAAATGCTGGGCCACGCGGATATTTCCTCGACGCAGATCTATACGCATGTGGTGAAAAAGCATCTGAAGGATGTCTACCAAAAGGCGCATCCCAGAGCATAAGTGAACTGAAAAACGGGGGCCGTCTCTTGCGAGGCGGTCCCCGCATTTTCCTGCGCCACATTTCTCGTTGCATTCGGGGTGGACATTTGATATAATCAAAAAGATCAGTAACATGGGAGGGGATGCGCGTGCGGATACTCGGGATCGATCCGGGCATCGCCATCGTCGGATTCGGGATGATCGAATCCGCGAACGGACAGGTCGGGCTTTTGAATTACGGCGCGATCACCACGCCGGCAGGACTTCCGCTCGCGCGCCGCCTCGTGCAGATCGAGCAGGACATGGAAGCGCTTATTTCGCAGCTCAGGCCTGACGCCATCGCGGTGGAGGAACTGTTCTTCTCGAACAATATTACGACCGGCATTGCGGTAGCGCATGGACGCGGAATCATCCTCTGCACGGCAGAAAAGAGCGGGGTGCCGCTCTATGAATACACCCCCATGCAGGTCAAGCAGGCGGTCGTCGGCTACGGCCTCGCCGAAAAAAAGCAGGTCATGGACATGGTCAAGCGGCTCTTGAAGCTCAAGAGCGTGCCGCGTCCGGACGATGCGGCGGATGCGCTTGCTATCGCCATCTGCCACGCGCGCAGCGCAACCTCGCTGCTCAGCCGCGTGGAGAGCCAGGTAAAACAGACGATTTGATCGGGGAGGAACGATATGTTCTATTATGTCAGCGGAACGGTTGCTCATGTAGAACCGTACCTTGCCGTGATCGATTGCGGCGGGGTGGGGTATGCCTGCCGGACTACCAGCACAACGATCTCGCAGCTTCAGGTGGGGAAAGCTGGAAAGCTTTACACCTATCTGAACGTTGGTGAAGATGTTTTTGACCTTTACGGCTTTGCCACGGAAAGCGAACTTGGCTGCTTCAGGCAGCTCATCGGCGTTTCAGGGGTGGGGCCGAAGGCGGCGCTTGCGGTTCTGTCCGTCTGCACGCCGCAGAACTTTGCCATGGCAGTTATCACAGGCGATGAGAAAGCGCTCGTCGCCGCGCCGGGGATTGGCAGGAAGATCGCTCAGCGCATCATCCTTGAGCTGAAGGACAAGCTCGCGCGCGAACAGAAAGAAATCGGCCTGCCTTATGAGACCGGTATCGTTGTGGGCGGGAAGAGCAAAGCGAGTGAAGCGGCAGCGGCGCTCGCAGTGTTGGGCTATACGCAGCAGGATATCGCCGTTGCGATGAAGGGCATAGACGTGGAAAATCTGCCGCTTGAGGAAATTGTAAGGCAAAGCCTTAAAAAGATGGTAAAGTAATTTCATCAAAAGTCCTCTGGACTTTTGATGAACAGAGATACGCGCCGCTCTGTGCCTCGGTGAGCCGCCGCGGGCGGCTCATTCGACACTCGCTTTGCGCCGTGCGCGGCGCAAAATCTGCGATGCTTGATTAAAGGAAGTGAGCTTTTGAGCATTGATTTCGGAACCGATATTTATGAAGAGCCCATCGTGGCGACGACCTTCCTGAGCGAGGACGCGCAGGAGGGTTCTCTGCGTCCGAAGACGCTCCAAGAATACATCGGGCAGGAAAAGGCGAAGGGCAACCTTGCCGTTTTCATCGCGGCGGCGAAAAAGCGCGGCGAGTCGCTTGACCATGTGCTGCTGCACGGCCCTCCGGGCCTTGGCAAGACGACGCTTGCAGGCATTATTGCACAGGAAATGGGCGTGAACATCCGCATCACGTCCGGCCCGGCCATTGAGAAGGCGGGCGACCTGGCGGCTCTGCTGACGAACCTGAGCGAGGGGGATATCCTGTTTGTTGATGAGATCCACCGCCTGAACCGCAGCGTGGAGGAGATCCTGTACCCCGCAATGGAGGACTACGCCATCGACATCATTGTCGGCAAGGGGCCGAGTGCGAACTCGATCCGGCTTGACCTGCCGCACTTCACGCTCATCGGAGCAACAACGCGCGCAGGCCAGCTGTCCGCGCCGCTGCGCGACCGCTTCGGCGTCACGCTGCGCCTGGAGCTTTACACGCCGCAGGAGCTGGCAAAGATCGTCACACGCTCGGCAAGCATTCTGAATGTCGATATTGACCCGAGCGGCGCATTTGAGATCGCGCGCCGCTCGCGCGGTACGCCGCGCATTGCTAACCGTATGCTGCGCCGCGTGCGCGACTTTGCAGACGTCAAAGCCGATGGCATGATCACAAGCGCGGTCGCGGATGAGGCGCTGCGCGCGCTTGAGATCGACGATCTGGGCCTTGATCCCATCGACCATCGGATGCTGCTTGCTATTATCGAAAACTACGGCGGCGGTCCCGTTGGCATCGAGACGCTGGCGGCGACCATCGGCGAGGAAGCCGTCACGCTGCTGGATGTTTACGAGCCGTATCTGATGCAGCTCGGCTTTTTGCAGCGCACGCCGCGCGGACGCTGCGTCACACGCAAGGCGTATGAACACCTGGGGCTTTCCGTGCCGAAAGGCAGGGAGGAGCTTCCTGAACAGATCAGCCTGTAAAGTGTATTTCCTTGCGCTTTGCTGCAATTATAATCAATCTTTGTGAGATTTGAGGAATGATATTATGGGAAAACTGTTTGGTACCGATGGTATCCGTGGCGTGGTGGGGGAGAACCTGACGGTCGATCTTGCCTTCCGCACTGGAAAGGCAATCGCCGCCGTTCTGAAGGAGAAAACGGGCAGAAAGCCGCTTATCACCATAGGAAAGGATACTCGCATTTCTTCCGATATGCTGGAAAGCGCGCTGATCGCCGGCATCTGCTCTGTCGGCGGTGATGTGATGCCGTTTGGCGTGCTGCCAACGCCCGCCGTTGCTTATTTGACGGTGCTGCGCGGGGCGGATGCCGGCATTGTGATCTCCGCGTCGCATAATCCATATGAGCATAATGGCATAAAGGTCTTCAACGAAAAGGGCTACAAGCTGCCCGATGCGATCGAGGAGCAGGTGGAAGAGCGCATCCTGACCGATATTTATCCTGCCGCCACGCACGGCGGGATCGGTGTGCTGCGGCACGGGCTGCGTCAGGCGCGGGAAGCGTATATCGACCATCTGGCCGGAACGATCGAGAGCGATCTCGCCGGGCTGCGCGTCCTGGTGGACTGTTCGAACGGCGCGGCATCGGCAACGGCTCCGGAGCTGTTCGGCCGCTTCCGCTGTTTCTGCGACTTTATCCACCGTGAGCCGGACGGCGTGAACATCAACGACCGCTGCGGTTCAACGCATCTGGACGACCTTGCGGCAAAGGTCGTTGCGGGCGGCTATGATATCGGCGTTGCGTTCGACGGCGATGCGGATCGCTGCCTGCTTGTTGACGAGGCGGGCAGCGTGATCGATGGAGACCGGGTGCTTGCTGTGTGCGGCGCGGATATGAAGCGCCGCGGCAGGCTGGATGGCGGAACGATCGTTGCGACGGTGATGTCCAATCTTGGGTTGCATGAGTTCTGCCGTGAAAACGGTCTGAGGCTGGTCTGCACGGGAGTGGGCGACCGCAACGTGCTGGAAAAAATGAACGAGTGCGGCTATAAGCTTGGCGGGGAGCAGTCCGGCCATACGATCTTCACCGATTTTGCAACGACCGGCGATGGTCAGCTCACAGCGCTGCAGTTTCTGGATGTGCTTGCGCGCAGCGGAAAAACGGCGGCGCAGCTTTCTTCGCTCTGCCCGCAGTATCCGCAGGTGCTGGTCAATGTTTCCGTGCCGCACGAGCGCGGTGAAAAGGAACGCATCATGGCCGCCGCGCCGCTGGCGGCAGCGATCGCAGAGGAGGAAGGCCGGCTTTCCGGGAGCGGGCGCATTCTGGTGCGGCCAAGCGGCACAGAGGCGCTGATCCGCGTCATGGTCGAAGCGAAAACGGAGCAGATTGCCGGACATATTGCCGAAAAATTGGCAGATGTGATCAAATCAATTTGAATCACTTGTTCTTTTTAATGAACTTTTCATAATTGCTTGACAAAACAATCACACAGCGGGTATAATACATGATGTATCATCAGAATGAGAATGACTATGCGGGCTTTTCAGCTTGCACAGACGAACAGCTTTGCGCTATGGCTGCGGCGGGCGGCAGGGAAGCCGAGGAGCTTCTTGTCACACGTTACTACGGCACGGTACGCGCCTGTGCGCGTCCTTTGTTCCTCGCTGGCGGCGATGGAGAGGATCTGATCCAGGAGGGAATGTTCGGCCTCATTCAGGCGATACGGGAATACCAGCCGGATAAGGCTGCGTCATTCCGCACATTCGCGGAGATCTGCATCCGCAACCGCTTGTGTTCTGCACTTCGCGCCGCATCGCGCGGCAAGCACTATCCACTGAACGAATCCATATCCCTTGATACCCCTTTCTTTGACAGCACTTCTTATACCTCTGGTGCGTTCGATCCCAGCCATACCGATCCCGAGCTTCTTATCATCGACCGGGATCATGTGGCAGGTCTGCTGGAAAGCACCCGTAAGCAGTTGTCCGAGTTCGAGGCAAAGATCTTAGGGTACTATTTGGAAGGCCTTTCCTGCCATGAGATAGCAGAGGCCGTTGGCAAGTCTCCGAAATCGGTTGACAACGCCGTGCAGCGCGTCCGCCGCAAGGCAGCGCGGCACATTTCTCCCGGCGATATCAGCAAACGCTGAGCGCATATATTTTTTTCTTATTCAAAGAGAGGGTAAAATCATGTACGAAGACAAGACTTTAGTTTGCAAAGAGTGCGGCAACGAGTTTGTATTCACCGCCGGTGAGCAGGAGTTCTATGCCGAGCGCGGCTTCCAGAACGAGCCCCAGCGCTGCAAGGCCTGCCGCGATGCTCGCAAGAATGCTGCCCGCGGTCCCCGTGAGTACTTCACCGCTGTCTGCGCTGCTTGCGGCGGCGAGGCGAAGGTTCCCTTCGAGCCCAAGTCCGACCGTCCGGTCTACTGCAGCGAGTGCTTTGCCAAGATGCGCGCTGAGCAGTAATCTTTGCCGTTGTCTTTCATGAAAAAAGGCGTCCGCACTTGCGGACGCCTTTTCTTTTTCCAAATTCCTATTGAATTCCTATTGAAAAAACGCGAATAATAGGATAAACTATATCCGATAATTCATTTCACGGAGGTGACTCATTATGATCGAGATCACGCGCGATACCATTATCGGCGACATCCTTGATGTTGCGCCGCAGACCGCGCCGATCTTCCTGTCCATCGGGATGCACTGCCTTGGCTGCCCCAGTTCCCGCGGTGAAACGGTGGAGGAGGCCTGCATGGTTCACGGCATTGATGTGGATAAGCTGCTGGCACTCGTGAACGAAGAAGCCAACAAGCCTGCCAAGGAATAAGAAAAGGACGCATACGGGATCTTCCGTATGCGTCTTGTTCGCTGAAAGGAAGGGGGAAAATGCATGGTCAGCCGCGAATTGCAGCTTCAGCCCCGTCTGAAATGCATTGCGTCCCTTGTTCGGCAGGGTGCGCGCCTTGCCGATGTGGGTACGGATCACGGTTATCTGCCGGTATGGCTCCTGCAGCAGGGTCGGATCGCGCAGGCGATTGCTTCCGATATCAACCAGGCTCCGCTCGATCATGCGCGCGCAACAGCCGCCGAATACGGCGTGACAGCGGCGATGGATTTCCGGCTCTGTCCCGGGCTTGCCGGGATTCGCGCAGAGGAATGCGATACCATCGTGATCGCCGGCATGGGCGGAGAGACGATCCTCAGCATCCTCGAGGATGCGCGCTGGACGCGCGACGGCGCGCACATGCTGATCCTGCAGCCGCAGACAAAGGTATCGCTGCTGCGCCGGTGGCTGAGCGAAAACGGATACCGTTTTCTGGAAGAAGTACTGGTGCAGGACAAGGGGCAAATCTATGTCGTTCTCCGGCTCGCCGGAGGGGAGGAGAGGCGGCTCAGCGAGGCGGACGCCTTATGCGGAGTTTTGCTGCAGGGCGACCCGCTGTATGGCGCGTATCTCTCTGCACATATAGAAAAGCTGCGCCGTGCAGAGGAAGGGCTGGCATTGTCATCCCTGCCGAACAGAGACGCGCGCATCAGGCTGCTCTGCACATTGCGCGCGCAGCTGGAAGATAGAAGGGAGGAGTGGGAGCATGGCAACGGTACAGGAGATTGAACAGAGCCTGTTTGCCTGGGCGCCGCGTACACTTGCGGCAGAATGGGATAACGTCGGTCACCTTGTCGGCGACCCGGAACGGGAGGTCAGGCGCATTCTGGTCGCGCTGGATATCACAGAGCGCGTGATCCGGGAGGCGGTGGATACCGGCGCGCAGCTGATCGTATCGCACCACCCGGTGATGAATATCCGCTGGCATGAGCAGGAAATGCAGACCCTGCGCAGCGACACGCATTTGGGAGAGCTTCTGACGATGCTCGTAAAAAACGACATTTCCGCCGTGTGCATGCACACAAATCTGGACGCGGCAGAGGGCGGCGTAAACGACTGCCTTGCAAAATCCCTCGGTCTCTTGCAGCCAGCTCCGCTCAACGAAGAAAAAATCGGGCGTATCGGAACGCTTTCCTGTAAAAAAGGACTTGAAGAGTTCCTGCATATTGTGATAGAATCACTTGGATGCAGCGGGCTGCGCTATCGGGATGGCGGCAGAGATGTATACCGCGTTGCGGTTGGCGGCGGCGCGTGCGGAGAGTATATCCCGCAGGCGCTCGCGCAGGGCTGCGACACCTTTGTGACCAGTGATCTTCGCTACAATGATTTTCTTGACACAAAGGGCCTCAATCTGATTGATGCGGGTCATTTTCCAACTGAGAATGTGGTCTGCCCTGCAATCAAAGCATATCTAACCGAGAAGTTTCCTGAGGTTGAAACGCTTGTCTCCGCCCTGCACGGGGACGTTATCCAATACTATATGTAAGGAGAAAATCACTATGTCCGGTCATTCCAAATGGCACAATATCCAGAAGACGAAGGGCGCGGCAGACGCTAAGCGCAGCGCTGCTTTCACCAAAATCGCAAAGGAGATCATCGTTGCCGTCAAGCAGGGCGGCTCCGGCGACCCAAACAACAATTCCCGCCTTGCCACCGTCATCGCCAAGGCAAAGGCCGCCAATATGCCCAACGACAATATCAAGCGCACCATCGACAAGGCGCTCGGCTCGGGCAATACCGACAACTACGAGTCCGTTACTTACGAGGGCTACGGCCCCGGCGGCGTGGCCGTCATCGTTGAAGCGCTGACCGACAACCGCCAGCGCACCGCGCCGGAAGTCCGCCACTATTTTGACAAGTATGGCAAGGGCATGGGCGCGCAGGGCTGCGTGAGCTGGTCGTTCGACCGCAAGGGCGTGATCATCATCGACAATGAAGACGGCGACTACGATGAAGACTCGGTGATGATGGACGCGCTGGAGGCCGGCGCAGACGATTTCAATGCCGATGGCGATGTGTTTGAGATCACGACCGATCCCGATGCATTCAACGATGTGATCAAGGCGCTGGAAGAAAAGAACTATGCGTTTGTCAGCGCGGATATCAGTCTCGTTCCGCAGACTTACGTCAAGCTCACCAGTGATGAGGATATCAAGAACATGGAAAAGCTGCTCGATATGCTCGAAGATAACGAGGACGTGCAGAACACCTACCACAACTGGGATCAGGATTAAAAGCGCTTACTGCGCCTCGGCGAGTGAAAAGCCGCTTCCCGGCACAGCTGCCGGGAAGCGGCTTCTGTCTGCCGGACAGGAGAATGGAGTGCAGAGACCCTTTGCCGGACGAAGGTTGCCCGGCAAAAAGCAAGATTCTGCTTGCAATCGCAGCCGGAGTCTGTTATGATGCTTTGAGACATGGCTCAGAAGCATTATGATAATCCTATGTCCGCCAAAGAAAGACATTGCAAAACCAAGGGCAACTATCTCCCGGATCCGGAGTTTCCGCCCGCCGCTGTCCGCGCAGACGCGGACGAACGAAAGGAGTCCCTGAAATGAATCATCGTTCCGACTGGAATACGCAGAAGACGGTCGGCCTCGGCCTGTTTACCGCGATCGTCATCGTGCTGCAAATGCTTGGCAGTTTTATCAGGTTTGGCCCCTTTTCCATCTCGCTTGTGCTTGTGCCGGTCGTTATCGGTGCGGCGCTTTATGGGGCGGGAGCGGGTGCATGGCTCGGCTTTGTTTTTAGCGCGGTCGTTCTGTTCAGCGGCGATGCCGGGGAATTTCTCAGCGTTAACGCGCTTGGCACGATCCTGACGGTCTTCCTCAAAGGTACGCTGGCTGGCTATGCAGCCGGCTGTGTTTATAAGGCGCTTGAAACAAAGAACCGCATGCTTGCCGTGATCGCTGCGGCTGTGGTCTGTCCCGTCCTTAACACAGGCATCTTCCTTCTCGGCTGCAAGCTCTTCTTTATGGAGAAAATTACCAGCTGGGGGGCGGAAATGGGCTTTGCCGATGTCGGCAGCTATATCATTTATGTGTTGGTCGGAGGAAATTTCCTGTTTGAACTGCTGTTCAACGTGGTTCTCAGCCCTGTAGTTGTCCGCCTTATCCACATCGGCAAGAAGGAAGCTGAATGAAGACTTTGTTGCAGCAGTGAAGGAGAATTCATTTTCACTGGCGGAGAACAAAGAACGGGAGGGACGGCGCATCTACGCCGTCCCTCCCATATTTTGCGCGAGCAAAACTGTAAGCCGGGTTCTGTATTTGACGGTCATCTATCTAGCCGCATCGTTGCCAATGCGGTCAAGCCACCCCGGGGGCGGCCGGGCAGACCATTGCCCCCATACCGGTGTTGCTCCGGATAGAGTTTACAGCATCGGACACTTCCGCGCCGATGGGTGCGCTCTTACCGCACCTTTCCATCCTTACCCGAGATATTTGCGTATCTCGGGCGGTTTATTTCTGTTGCACTTTTCCTCAGATCGCTCTGGGCGGGCGTTACCCGTTATCCTTGCCCTGTGGAGCCCGGACTTTCCTCACAGCGGACCTTTCGCTCTCGCCGCGCGACCGTCTGTTTTACTCGCAAGGACTATTTTAGACGATTGCTTGATGCTTGTCAACGGAAAATGCATTGCTATTTTTTCCGTTCTGCGCTATACTATAAGTCTATGGAAGCTTTTCGCCGAAGGGGTGCGGGACGATGACGATAGACGAATACATTACTTCTCTTTGCGAGAAAACCGTTGCAGTGCTTGGCATCGGCGTGAGCAATATGCCGCTGATCGAACTGCTGCGCCAGCACGGAGTGCGAGTAATCGCCTGCGACAGGAAAAGCAGGGAGACGCTTGGCGGCCGCGCGGAAACGCTGGAAGCGCTTGGCGCACAGCTGCGGCTGGGAGAGGGATACCTGGACGATCTGCGAGCGGATGTTATTTTCCGCACGCCCGGAATGCGGCCGGATCTGCCGGCTCTGCTGGCCGCCAGCGCACGCGGCAGCGTGATCACCTCGGAAATGGAGGTCTTCTTTGAAGTCTGCCCCTGCACGATCATCGGCGTGACCGGCAGCGACGGTAAGACGACTACGGCGAGCATCATCGCCGAGATGCTGCGCGCCGCAGGAAAAACAGTCTATCTTGGCGGCAATATCGGCCATCCGCTGCTGTGCGATGCGAAAAAAATGCGGCCGGAGGATTATGCGGTCGTGGAGCTTTCATCGTTTCAGCTGCTGGATATGAAGCGCTCGCCGCACATTGCGGTGATGACGAATCTTGCGCCAAACCATCTGGACGTCCACAAGGATATGGCAGAGTATATTGCAGCCAAGGAGAACATCTACCTGCATCAGCGTGCGGGCGATATTGCCGTATTCAACATGGATAACGACATTACCTCCGCGCTTTCGGAAAAGGCGCCTGCATCTGTCCGGCGCTTCAGCCGCCGCAAGGAGGTGCTTGATGGCGCGTTCCTGCGCGGAGAGGCAGTTATTCTGCGCCGCGACGGGTGCGAAAAAACCGTCATGCGCTGCGCTGATATTCGGCTGCCCGGAATGCATAATGTAGAGAATTACCTTGCTGCCGTGACCGCGCTTGACGGTCTCGTGCCTTACGAGGTCATGCGGGAAACTGCGCGTAGCTTCGCGGGCGTAGAACACCGCATTGAACCGGTGCGGACCGTACACGGGGTGCGCTGGTATAACGATTCCATTGCGACCAGCCCTACGCGGACGATCGCAGGCCTGAGCGCCTTTCCCGGGCGGGTGATTCTGATTGCAGGCGGATATGACAAGCATATTCCCTTTACTCCTCTTGCACCAGAGGTGATTCGCCACGTTAAACTTCTGATCCTATGCGGCGCAACAGCCGATGCTATCGAGCGCGCTGTGCGCGAATGCAGCGACTATGCGGGTATGCCGGAGATTGTGCGCTGCAGCAGCCTGAAAGAATGCGTGGACTGCGCCTATGCGCGTGCGCAGGCAGGCGACGTTGTAACGCTTTCTCCTGCGTGTGCAGCTTTTGACCAGTTCAATAACTTTATGGAGCGCGGCAGATTTTTCAAGCAGCTCGTTGCGGCGCTGCCGGAATAAGAGAATAGGGAAAAGCCTGATGCGCATAGGCTTCACCGAATCGAGGTGAATGCCCATGCGAAGGCCGGGACGCCAGCGACTCTCGGGAAAAAGGCGGACACTGCTGCTGGTACTCTTTCTTTTGGCGGCGCTGGCAGCGCTGGCGATCGTTGCCATGACGCACCTGAAGCCTGTGCTGACCTCATTGGCAACGGCACGGGTTGCCAACACAGTGAACGGCATTGTGACGGCCGCAGTAAACGACACCGTATACAGCGGCGGCGTGGACTACGACCAGTTGATCTCCTTTGAGAAGGACAAGGAGGGAAGGATCACCGCTGTGAAGAGCAACATGGCGGAATTCAACCGCTTGCAGGCGGCGATCATCGATGAAGTGCTGACAAACCTGTCTGAAGTCTCGACCAGAGAGCTGTCCGTTCCGGTCGGCACGCTGCTCGGGTCTCCGTTTCTTGCAGGGCGCGGGCCGCTGATCCGTGTCCGGATGCAGTCGGTCGGCTCCTCCAGCGCGCATTTCGAAAATGCGTTTACCTCTGCCGGCATCAACCAGACCAGGCATCAGATCTATCTTGCGGTCGATGTTTATGTCAGCATTCTGCTTCCAGGCTTTTCCACCATGACGAAGCTGAGCAATCACTACGCCGTCGCCGAAACGGTCATCGTCGGCTCCGTGCCGGATAATTACACTTATTTCAGCAATGGCGCGGATATGGAGCAGAATGCGGAAGATTATATCATGAACAATGGCTGAGCGCCTTCCGGCGCAGGATTTTTCAAAGGAAGGGCATACACTATGGATAAAAGAACCCGGATCGATGAGATCACGGCGAAGCTCAACGCCGCGTCCGACGCTTATTACGGCGGGCAGGAAGAGCAGATGACGAACTTTGAGTGGGACGCTCTGTTCGATGAACTGACGCTGCTGGAAAAGGAGACCGGCTATCTCCGTCCGGACAGCCCGACGCAGGTAACAAGTCATTCCGGAAATGAAATGGAAGGCGAGGGGGAGAAGGAGGCACACGAATACCCCGCGCTCTCGCTCGCCAAGACGAAAAAAATTGAAGAATTGCAGGATTGGGCGGGCGAGCGCGAGATCTGGCTTTCGTGGAAGCTTGACGGCTCCACGCTTGTTGCAACCTATGACGACGGCAGGCTGACGCGGGTCTTAACGCGCGGCAATGGGACGGTCGGCACAAATATCACCTATCTGGCGTCTGCCATTCGCGGCATACCTGCGAAAATCGCAGAGCGGGGACACCTTGTTGTGCGGGGAGAGGCGGCGATCTCCTACGCGGATTTTGAAGCCATCAACGACACGCTGGAGGACGCGGATGACCGCTACGCCAACCCCCGCAATTTAGCCGCCGGCACACTGGCGCTTGACAAGGCAAACCTTGTCAAGGTAAAAGAGCGCAATGTGACCTTTATCGCCTTTACCCTGGTGCATACTGACAGGGCGCTGCGCTCCTGGGGCGCGCGTATGGATATGCTCGACCAGCTCGGTTTTCTTACGGTAGAACGCGAACGCACCTCGGCCGCCGCTCTGCCCGATGTCATCGCGCGCTGGACGCATAAGGTCGATTCGGGCGAGATGGGCATTCCTGTGGACGGTCTTGTCATCACCTATGATGACACGGACTATGCAGCGACCGGCAGCGTGACCGGACACCACGCCACGCGCGCAGGCCTCGCCTATAAATGGGCAGACACTTCGGCTGACACGGTGCTGGATCACATCGAGTGGTCCTGTGCGGCATCCACCATTACGCCGGTGGCTGTGTTTGCGCCGGTGCAGCTGGAGGGGACGACCGTGACCCGCGCATCGCTGTGCAACGTAAGCGAATTGAAGCGCCTTGGTATGGGTGCGGACGGCAAAACAACGCTGCGCATCATCAAAGCAAACAAGATCATCCCCAAATGCATTGCCGTGGTCAAGGTCGAGGGGCATTACGAGATCCCGAAGGCCTGTCCCGTCTGCGGCGCTGCAACTGAGATTCGCGTCAGTCCCGTGAGCGGCGTGGAAACGCTGCGGTGTACCGATCCAAACTGCCCTGCCAAGCACCTCAAGCGCTTTGTCCGCTTTGCAGGCAAGAGCGGCATGGATATCGAAGGGCTTTCCGTGCAGACGCTGCACGAGTTCGTCAATCGGGGATTCCTCCGGGATTTTTCAGACATCTACCGGCTGGCGCGGCACGCGGATGAGATCGCTGCGCTGGACGGATTTGGTGAAAAATCCTGTGCTAATCTGCTGGCGGCGATTGAAAAGAGCCGCGCGGCAGATCCGGTGCATTTGATTTTTGCGCTTTGCATTCCGAACATCGGCGTGGATGCAGGTAAAAAGCTGATTGCAGCGCTTGGCACCGGCGGGTTCCTGTCGCGCGTTGAAAGCGGCGAGGGCTTCGAGGATGTGGACGGCATTGGCGCCGAACGCTCCGGCGCGCTGCTGCGATGGTTTGCCGATCCGGAAAACCGGGATCTGTTCCGCCGTCTGAGAAAAGAGATCGTGATTGAGGACGTTGCGCCTAAGGCGGCTCCGGGCGGAAGCTGTAAAGGGCTTAGCTTTGTCATCACCGGCGATGTACACCGCTTCAAGAACCGCGAGGAATTCAAGGCGTATGTTGAACAGCAGGGCGGCGCGGTTACCGGCAGCGTTTCCGGTAAAACATCGTATCTTATCTGCAACGACAGCGGTTCCGCTTCATCCAAGGCCAGAAAGGCTGAAACGCTTGGCATTCCCGTGCTGACAGAGGAACAATTTCTGGCACGCTTCGGCGGTACAGCGCAGGGTTCGCTCTCGCAGGACGAAGATCGTTCCCAAAACTAAGGATGCCCCATTGATTTCATTGAAAAGGCTGCTCTGTTGAGAGCAGCCTTTTTTTGCAAGCAGATTGTAGAAAAATTTACAGCAAATCTCTGATGTGGGACAGCCTGTCCAACGCGTCGCAGAGGGTCTCGTCCTTTTTTGCGAAATGCAGACGGATGATCGTATTGACAGGTTCGCTGAAGAATGAGCTGCCAGGAACAGCGCCAACACCGGCCTTGCGCGCCAGCTGTTCGCAGAAATCCAGATCGCTCTGCCCTTTTTTGAGATAGGGGGCAATGTCAGCCAGCACAAAATAGGTACCCTCGGGATCGGTGAAAGGTATCCCGATGCTGCGCAGGCCATCGGTGAACACCTTTTTCATATGCGCGTAATGCGCGCCGAATTCTTCATAATAGCTCTGCGGCATATTCAGTCCGACGATGGCGGCTTCCATCAGCGGAGAGGCGCAGCCCACGGCGGTAAAATCGTGATATTGGCGGATGCGCGTCATAATGTTCTCTGGCGCAATGGCATAGCCAAGGCGCCAGCCTGTGATGGAATAGGTTTTGGAAAGTGAAGAGCAGGATATCGTTCGCTCCCACATTCCCGGAAGGCTGTTCATATAAATATGCCTGCGGCCATCGTAAATGATATGCTCATACACCTCATCCATGATTGCGTACACATCGTAGCGGATGCATAGCTCGGCGATCGTCTTCAATTCCGCTTCCGTAAAGACCTTGCCGCTCGGATTGGAGGGATTGCAGATGATGATCGCTTTGGCCCCGCTGCGAAAGGCGTCCTCCAGCACGTTGGGATCAAAGGAAAACGTAGGCGGGACCAGCGGGACGAATATCGGCTCGCAGCCCGCCATGATCGCCTGCGCCCGGTAGTTTTCAAAAAACGGGGAAAACATGACGATGCGGTCGCCCGGGTCGGTCAGCGCAAAAATCGTATCGACCATTGCCTCGGTTGAACCGATGGTCGCCACAATCTCTGTTTCCGGGTCGATGGTACGGCCCATAAAATGACTGCATTTGCGCGCAATCGCAGCGCGGTAGTTCGGCGCGCCCATTGTGATGGCGTACTGGTGAGGCCCCGTGTGGCTGACCTCTGCCATGCGGTCCATCATCGCCTTGGGCGGGTCAAAGTCAGGATAGCCCTGCGCAAGGTTGATCGCACCGCATTCCTGTGAGATACGCGTCATCCTGCGGATCACAGAATCGGTAAAAAAACGGTTTCTGCCGCTCATTTCCTGCATGGTTTATCGTCCCTTTCAGCCTGGACATACGGTCGTTCCGCAGGCCCTGAAAATAATGTACTATTAATTACACAACGGCGGGCAAAAGTCAAGCGCCTGCCGGAAGTTCATCCTTTCGCTGCGGCGGAGCGGTAACGCATCTGCTCCTTTTTGTATAGAATGGAACAGCAAAAGCCGAGAGGAGGGGAGCGGTATATGTATCCCGGCCAGGGGCCTCGGCCGCCAGGCCCGCCCGTCATGGGGCCATGGCGCTGCGTTGGACTATGCGCGCTGATGCTTGGGCTTGGTATTTTTATCGTAGCGATCTTTCCGGTTGGCGCTATGATGTTCCTTGTCGCGTTTCTTCTCATCTTCTGCGGGATCGGCTGCTTGCGCAGATTTTAGGAGGTAGGATATGAAGATCGTTGTATGGAAATCGCCAAAGATGCTCAGTTCATTGCTGCGCCGCGCGTTCCATGTGAAAGAGGACGCATAACGCGTCCTCCTCCGGCATAGAGTGAAGCAACACAATGCCGAAGGAGAGGACTGCCATGGAACTGGAATTGAAAAAGGAGCGTTTTGCCTGCTATCGCGCTCTGCCGCAGCTTTTTGATACGCACGAGGAAACGGCGGAGACGATCATCCCCGACTATCTGCCGGACATTGCCCGCATCGTGGATGCGTACGGCTGTCTTCTCCTGCGCAGCAGGGAGATTACAGACGGAAAGGCCTCTGCGGCCGGGCAGATCAGGATGACGCTGCTGTATATAGCGGAAGGAACGAAGGAGCTGCGGTCGTTCGAGTATTCTCTCCCGCTGTCCTGCACATTTGACGGCCGCGCCGGGGAGGACGCCGTAGACAGCTGCCTGGAAGGCCGTCTCTGTGCGCCGGAGATCCGTATGCTCAACCCGCGAAAGATCCTTACCCGCGCATCGGTGGAGCTGACGCTCTCTCCATATGCTCCCTGTGCGCTGACAATGTGCAGCGGCGTGGAGGATCAGGCTGCCTATCAGATCGAGACACTGTGCGAAAAGCGCGAGATCCCAATGATCCGCGGGATCCGTGAAAAGGAATTTACCTTTGCAGATGAGGTGCTGCTTTCCAGCACCAAGGAACCGATCCGAGAGCTGCTGCGTACCAGGTGCGCTCTGCGCGTAACAGACTGCAAGGAGATCGGGAACAAGCTTGTACTCAAAGGGCTGGCTCTTTTTGAGGCGCTTTATCTTGATGTGGGCGGCAATATTGCACAGGCCAGCAGCGAGCTTCCGTTTTCGCAGATCCTTGATGGGCTTGCCGAGGAGGACGCAAACGCTTCGGTACGATCATCTCTGCGGCTTACCGGCGCGGAGATCCGTATTGGGAGCGAAAGCGAGCCGGATAACGACAGGCTGATCTCGCTGAAGCTCAGCATCTGCGCCTTTGCTGTGCTGAGCGAGCGGCGCAGTGTATGCTGCATTGCCGACCTGTACAGCACCAGCTGTGAGCTCAGCGCCAAGACGGAAAATGTGGAGTTTTCCGGCGAACCCGCCTCCTTTATATGTGAGCAGATCGTGCGGGAAAAAATAGAAACCGGAGCGGAAGTGCAGAGCGTGCTTTCCACGGATATCAGCTTCTGCAATGCCGGCGTCAGTCTCAATGGAACCGCTGCCGAGCTGCGCGCTGCGGCAACACTGCGCGTACTGTATCTTGACGAGAACAATGCGCCGCTGCTCTCAGAGCGCAGGGCGGAGGTATCGCTCAGGACCGATCTTCCAGACGCCCCGTTGGGCCGCGTTGGCGTGCGCGACGTATGCGCAGGCGATATCTCCGTGTCGATCGGCGCGGACGGCGTGGAGCTACGCTTTCCCGTTCAGTTTACGCTCAGCGTGGCGGAAACGCCGTGTTACCCATGTCTGACGTCACTACAGGCAGAAAAGCGGGTGGAAGAAAGCGCTGAACTCCCGTCGATCATTCTGCGGGCCGTAAAGCAGGGAGAACGGCTCTGGGACATTGCAAAGCAATACCGCACGACTGTCGATACGATCCTTGCCGCCAATGAACTTGCGGAAGAATCGGCAGCACTGGCCGGAAAGCTCCTGCTGATCCCGCGCAGGCGCTGAAAAACGGAGGGCGAGAGCTATGAATATGAATACCGAGATCTATCAGGACATTGCTACCCGCACGGCGGGCGACATCTACATTGGCGTGGTCGGCCCTGTACGCGCAGGAAAATCGACATTTATCAAGCGCTTTATGGAGACGCAGGTTATCCCGAACATTGACAATGTGTACCGCCGTGACCGTGCCAAGGATGAGCTGCCGCAAAGCGGCAGCGGACGCATGGTAATGACCGCCGAACCGAAATTTGTGCCGGAAGAGGCGGTGGACATTGCGCTTGACGAGGACAGCAGCTGTTCCGTCCGGCTGATCGACTGCGTGGGTTATATGATCCCGGGGGCGGCCGGACAAATGGAAGGGGACAGCCCGCGCATGGTCACAACCCCGTGGCTGGACCATGAGATCCCGATGAGCGAAGCGGCGGAGCTTGGGACGACGCGCGTGATCCGCGAGCATTCCACCATTGGCATTGTTATTACAACGGACGGAAGCATCACGGATATCCCGCGCGAGGACTACATAGAAGCCGAGGGCCGCGTGATCCGCGAGCTGCAGGAAATCGGCAAACCGTTTCTGGTTCTGCTCAACGCGGTAGACCCGGAAAGCGAACGGGTGCAGGCAATGGCAAGGGATATTGCTTCACGGTATGGGGTAACGTGTCTGCCGGTGAACTGTCTTTTGCTGGACGATGCCGCCGTCAGCCGCATCCTGCGCGCAATTCTTTATGAGTTTCCTCTCTGCGAGCTTGACCTGTTTATTCCGCCATGGGTGGAGGCGCTTGCCGCAGATCATCCGATCAAAAGCGGGTTGTATCAGGCAATCCGGGAGCGTACCGGAAGTCTGCGGTGCATCCGCGAGGTACAGCCCTGCGTAACAGCGCTGGGAATGTGCGAGGGCATCAGCGGCGCAAGGATCATCTCCATTCAGCCTGGAACGGGCGTCGCCGCAGCAGAGCTTCAGCTGCCGCGCGCGCTGTTCTACCAAACGCTCAGCGAGCAATCCGGCTTTTCCGTTAAGGACGACGGTGACCTGATGAACTTGCTTACGGAGTTTTCCACCGTAAAAGCGGAGTATGACAAGGTCGCGCAGGCCATTCAGGACGCGCGCGAGAGCGGCTACGGCATCGTCGTCCCAACGGTTGACGAGCTGAACCTGGAGGAACCGGAGATCATGAAGCAGGGAGGGCGTTACGGCGTGCGGCTCAAGGCAAGCGCGCCAAGCCTGCACATCATCCGCGCGGATATCGAAACAACTGTTTCCCCCATCGTCGGCAATGAAAAGCAAAGCGAGGACATGGTCAACTATCTGCTGCAGGAATTTGAAGGCGACACTGCCAAGATCTGGCAGTCCAATATTTTTGGCCGCAGCTTCCACGAGATCGTCAACGAAGACCTTCAGGCCAAACTGAAGCATATGCCGGACGATGCGCGGCAAAAGCTCCGTCAGACGCTTGAACGTATCATCAATGAAGGCACTGGCGGACTGATCTGCATCATTCTGTAAAGTAACAAAGAGAGAGGAACTTCCTCTCTCTTTGTTACTTTCCTGTAACCGAATGTCATCGCTTTGTAACTTGTTATTTCAGCTACCTGCTGTTATGCTGTTCTATAAGAAGGATAACAGGAGGAAGAGAATATGAGCCGAAAGATTGCGCTGCCGCTGCTGGTAGCAGCGGCGCTTGTCAGCATCATTTTAGCAAGCCGCACCCCGCAGCCCATCATAGATGAATTGACACCGGAGGCGGCGGACGCGCCCACCGTGCTGCTCACGCAGACCGAGGAGATCGGCGGGCAGACCGTCACGCTGAAGGTCTACGATCTGGATGAGGCTGGCTATGCGCGCTATGCGATCTTACGTGCGGATGGTGCGGAGATCGACATACCGTTCGGCGTAAATTGCGGCACTTGGATCGGGAATGGCAACGCTGCCGAAAAAGTCTCCCTCACCGCACGGGACGACGTGCTCGGATTTCCGGGCTTCGAGCTTGAAACGATCCAAGGCATAGTTATGACAGTTTGTGACTTCTATGCGCTGACGGAGCAGGGCTTCGTCTATGCGGGCAGGACCTTTGGCTATGACTTTGATGATGCGGCGGAGGGCGACGGCGCCTGGCCGCTTGATCTCACGGGAGATGGGCGCAGCGAACTCATTACGCGCAGCACCTTTGGCGACGGCATGTCGTGCGTTTATGTCTACCGCTGGAATAGTGAGGAGGGCGTTTCGCAGTACAGCGAGGTCGACTGGGAGAAGGCGGACACGCAGTTTGCGCGCTTGAGTGAGCACCTCGGAGTGACCGCGCGGACGGAAACCTATCACGCACAGGACAATACCGTTACCCTGACGCTCTACACGGAAGGCGGCACAAGGGAGGTCACGCTGCCGCTCACCACGGACATTTTGGGCGAGTGGCTTTCCAATGACTACTAAAATGATGCAAAAAAGGAACCGCTTTCGATAAGCGGTTCCTTTTGTTCTTTGTTGCACAAGGCGGTCTTACTTTGCCAGAACCTTCTTGAGCCTGGCGAAGCGGGGAAGGGAATCCTCCTTCGGCAGCTTCGGCTCGCCCTGAATGAGCGGCAGGGCATAGTCGATGAAGTCGTGCGTCACGCCGTTGCCGTCCGCGTTGATCCATTCCTGCGGCACTTTCTTTTCCGCATTGGCAACCTCCGTCAGCGGCAGGAGCTTTGTCTCGCAGATATAATGCCCGCTTACCGTTTTGCGTTCAAAAGCGACCATCTTGTCCGTAATACCGGCGACAGCATTTTTCACGGCTGCCTTGCCTGCCATGACCGCCTCTTCAATATCCGTTTCAGACGCAAGATGCGCGCCGCAGCGCTGAAGCAGAGAAAGCTCGATGCCGCGTACCTTTGCGCCGGTCTTCTGTTTGACCACATCGGCAAGACGAGCGGCAAGCCCGCCCAGCTGCGCGTGGCCAAAGCCGTCGGTCGCGCTGGTCTTGGCCTCGGAAACAAAGCTGCCGTCGGCATAGTGGATGCCCTCGGAAACGGCGACCATGCAGTTGCCCTTTTCCTTGTAGACGCGCTCCACATCGGCAAGGAACTTGTCCATGTCGAAGTCGCGCTCGGGGAGATAAATGAGATCGGGACCCGCGCCGTACTCGGTTGCGAGCGCGGAAGCAGCCGTGAGCCAGCCGGCGTGGCGGCCCATGATCTCGATGATGCAGATCATCCCCGTATCATAGACGCGCGCATCCTGATAAACCTCCATGCAGCTGGTTGCAATATACTTCGCTGCGCTGGCATAGCCGGGGCAGTGGTCGGTGCCGTAAAGGTCGTTGTCGATCGTCTTGGGAACGCCCATCACACGGCACTCGTAGCCGACCTTCTGCATATATTTGCTGATCTTGTTGCAGGTATCCATCGAGTCGTTTCCGCCGTTGTAAAAGAAATAGCGAACATTGTGCTTCTTGAATACTTCAAGAATGCGCCGGTAATCGGTGTCGTCCACATCAGGGTTCGCAATTTTGTAGCGGCAGGAGCCGAGAGCAGAGGAGGGGGTATATTTCAGCAGCTCCAGCTCTCTGGCATCTTCCTTGGACATATCAAAAAGGCGGTCAGCCAGCACGCCCTTGATGCCATGCTCCGCGCCGTAAACGGCGGTAATGCAGTCAGAGTCGAGCGCCGTGCGGATCACACCGTAAGCGCTGGCGTTGATAACGGAGGTCGGACCACCGGACTGACCGATGATGCAGGCGCCTTTTAATTCCTTCATGCTGTATTCCTCCTTACGGTCTTACGCCTTGCCGGCGCAGCCAAGCACGTCGATAAGCTTATGGCGCACAAGCTCCTTGATGTTGGCGCGGGCGGGCTTGAGATACTCGCGCGGGTCAAATTTGTCGGGATGCTCGTCCATGAACTGGCGGATCGTACCGGTCATGGCAAGACGCAGGTCAGAGTCGATGTTGATCTTGCAGACGGAGAGCTTGGCCGCCTGACGCAGCTGCTCTTCCGGAACACCGATGGCGTTGGGCATCTTGCCGCCGTGCGCGTTGATCATCTTCACATATTCCTGTGGAACGGAGGATGAGCCGTGCAGCACGATGGGGAAGCCGGGGAGCCTTCTGGAGACCTCCTCCAGCACGTCAAAGCGCAGCGGGGGAGGAACAAGGATGCCCTGCTCGTTTACAGTGCACTGCTCGGGCTTGAATTTATAAGCGCCGTGGCTCGTGCCAATGGCAATAGCAAGAGAATCGCAGCCCGTTTTGGAAACGAACTCTTCCACTTCTTCCGGATGCGTATAGGATGCCTCATGTGCGGCAACCTTGACCTCGTCCTCGATACCGGAAAGCGTGCCAAGCTCCGCTTCAACGACCACGCCGTGATCGTGCGCGTACTCAACGACCTTTCTGGTGATCTCAATATTCTCGGCAAAGGGCTTGCCGGACGCATCGATCATAACGGAGGTGAAGCCGCCGTCAATGCAGCTCTTGCAGGTTTCAAAATCAGGACCGTGGTCAAGGTGCAATACGATGGGGATATCGGGGCAGCATTCGACCGCAGCTTCCACAAGCTTGACAAGGTAGGTGTGATTGGCGTAGGCGCGTGCGCCCTTGGACACCTGGAGTATCACAGGAGCGTGTTCTTCCTGGCAGGCCTCCGTGATGCCCTGCACGATCTCCATGTTGTTGACATTGAATGCGCCGATAGCGTATCCGCCGTCATAGGCTTTTTTGAACATTTCCGTAGAGGTTACGAGCGGCATATTATCTTCTCCTTTTACAAAGTTATTTCAAATGATTGGTACGTTTGGTACTATCGCATATTTTATCACAGGAATTGCATTTTGCAAGAGGAAATGAGAAATTTTCCTGCAAGGAGGGAGGCTCTTTTGAAAAAAGGAGACAAAATTACCATTTTGTCTCCTTTTCTATGGTTAATCAAGCCAAATTGTTGGCAAACTCGCACAGGTCAGCCCCATTTTCCGCTGTAAATGCAGAGACGCTTCGTTGCCGTCAATCACATGACAGTAAGGCGTTCTGCCTTCCGCCAGCGCGGTGCGGATCAAAAACGCTTCAAGCTGCATGGCATAGCCGCGATGCCGGTACTCCGGAAGCACCTCCAGCATTCCCATGCTCCCTTCTCCATGAAAACCGGCGAAGCCTGCGAGGGCATCGCTCTCAAATACGCCGAAGAGTGCGCCGTGTTCGATGCGGTTACGGATGTAGGCACCGTCGCCGTCGTGATAGACGGACGCGGCCAGCGCCGCGTGCTCCTGCGTCAGAGGACGGATGTCCGCCGTGACGGGGCAGGGCGGCTCGCCCTTTTCATAGACCCACTGCGTGCAGCGTGTGCTGAAGTGCAGGGAAAACTCCTGCATGACGGTTTCTGCCGCAGCGTCCCCCTTGAGCGTAAAGACTTCAGGAATCGCAGGGCAGCAGGCGCGGATTCTGCCGCAGAGAAACGCTCCATCCTGAATATCGCTCAGCAGCAGCGTCCCATCGCTGCTGAGGACGATCGCACCCTCAGCGCCATCGTAAAGCAGCGATCCCTTTCTGTGGCGGAGCATCTCCAGCATATCGATGCGTTCAGGCGAGAACTGCATCAGATCGCTTCCTTGATGGTTTCGGCAATCTGATCAGCCGTCAGACCGTATTCGCGCAGCACGTCCGCCGCCTTGCCGGACTGGCCGAAGCGGTCGTTCACGCCGATCTTGCGGAACTTGCAGTTCACCTTGCCCATGAGAACATCAGCCACGGCATCGCCGAGACCGCCGATCACGCTGTGCTCCTCGACGGTGACGACCTTGCCGCATTTTTCGGCGTACTTCGTCACGCATGCGGCGTCGATGGGCTTGATGGTGTGGATGTTGATGACGGCGGCATCGACGCCTTCCTTGGCGAGCGCTTCCGCAGCCATCAGGGATTCATTGACCATCAGGCCGGTTGCGAAGATCGCAACGTCCTTGCCCTCGCGCAGGACGTTGGCCTTACCGATCTCAAACGGCTTGACCATGTCGCCCTCGAAAACGGGCGTGGCAAGACGTGCAAGGCGCATATAAACGGGACCCTCAAAGTCGGCGATTGCCATGGTAGCGGCTCTGGCCTCGTTTGCATCGGCAGGGCAGATGACCGTCATGCCGGGGATGGCGCGCATGAGCGCGAGATCCTCAATACACTGGTGGCTGCCGCCGTCCTCGCCAACGCTCACGCCCGCATGAGTTGCGCAGATCTTAACGTTGAAATGCGGATAGGCAACAGAGTTACGGATCTGCTCGTAGGCGCGGCCGGCCGCAAACATCGCAAAGCTGGAGCAGTAGGGGATCAGACCCATTGTGGACATACCGGCGGCGATATTGACCATGTTTGCCTCGGCAATGCCGCAGTTGTAGAACTTTTCCGGATGCGCCTTGGCGACCTTGCAGGTCTGCGTGGCGTTGGCAAGGTCGGCGTCGAGTACGACGACCTTATCGTTCTTTTCGACCAGCTCGATCAGCGCTTCGCCGTAAGCCTGACGGGTCGCAATTTTATCAGCCATATTCTCAGTCCTCCAATTCCTTCAGTGCCTGCTCGCGCTGCTCGGCGTTGGGCGCCTTGCCGTGCCAGCCGACCTGATTTTCCATGAACGAAACGCCCTTGCCCTTAACAGTGTGCGCAAGGATGGCCTTGGGCTTGCCGGGCATCGTGGGCTTGGAGAGTGCAGCCTCGACCGCGTCAAGATCGTTTCCGTCCGGAAGCTCCACAAGATCGAAGCCAAAGGCGTGCAGCTTTGCAGGCAGATCACCGAGGCTCATGACCTGGTCGTTCGTGCCGTCGATCTGCAGACCGTTGTTGTCGATGATAATGGTCAGATTGTCGAGCTTATAGTGCGCAGCGGCCATATAGGCCTCCCAGATCTGCCCCTCCTGACTCTCACCGTCGCCAACGAGGGCGAAGACCTTCGTATCCTTGCCGAGGTGCTTCGCACCAAGCGCCATGCCGACGGCAATGGACGCCCCCTGGCCGAGAGACCCCGTGGAAGCGTCCACGCCAGGAACCTTCTTCGCATCGGGATGGCCCTGCAGGATGGAGTGCAGCTGGCGGAAGTTTGCATACTCATCGCGGGAGATGAAGCCCTTAGCGGCAAGCACCGCATAATAGCAGGGAGCGGCGTGACCCTTGGAAAGCACGAAACGGTCGCGGTCGGGATCGTGCGGGTTCTTTGGATCAACGCGCATATGGTTGAAGAAGACACTGGTCATCAGCTCCACTGCGGACAGCGAGCCGCCCGGGTGACCGCTGCCGGCATTGGCGGTCATCGTGATGATGTCGCGCCGTACCTGCCGGCAGATTTTGGAAAGCTCTTGCGTATTCATGAAAACCCTCCTTAGTAAATTAGCAGTTTATCAATTAAGCAGTATATCGAATGAGCGGTGGAAAGTCAATTATTCCTTGTCCTTTTCCATTTTAACGTGCGAAAGGGGGTTCGCCTTGGCGGCCACGCGCAGCGCTTCATTGTCGATGTGGGTGTAGATCTCGGTCGTGTTGAGGTGTTCGTGGCCAAGCACCTCCTGCACGGCTTTTACATCCACGCCGTTTTGCAGCATCAGCGTTGCCGCCGTGTGCCGCAATTTGTGAGACGAGTATGCGGATGTGTCCAGCCCCGCCTCGCCAAGATGCTTTTTAACAAGTGCATGGACGCTCGAGCGGCTGATGCGCTCGTTGCGCGAGGAAAGGAAAAGGGCGCTGCGGTCGCGCCCGGCAACAGGGCGGCGCACGGCGAGATAAGCGTTCAGCGCATCCTTACACGCATCATTTAAGTAGACGATGCGCACCTTGTCGCCTTTGCCAAGCACGCGCAGCGCATCGTCCTGAATGTCCTGCAGGTCGAGGCCTCGCAGCTCGGAGATCCGCAGTCCGCAGTTGAGAAAAAGGGTCAAAATGCAGTAGTCGCGCTCCCGGTTCTGCCCGCTCACCGACTGCAGAAGCTGTATGCTCTCATCGAGCGTCAGGTATTTTGGCAGCGTCTTTTTGATCTTCGGGGAGTCGAGGTCTTTGCATGGGTTTACATCCAAAAGATGCGTTTTATTGGTCAAATAGTTGTAAAAAGATCGAATTGTTGCAATTTTTCTCGCTCTGGATGCCGCATTCAGGCCATATCCGGACGCATCGCTGTTCTGGTGCTGCACACGGTCGCGGCTCAGATAGGTCATGTAGGCGTAAATGTCCGTTAACGTTACTTTCTTAACGAACTCAAGATCCACGTCCATGATTGATATCTCACTCAGTGGCAGTTCCCGCAGGGAAGGGTCTCGCAGCTGCTTGAGATAACGGAAAAAATTACGCAGATCCAGAAAGTATTCATCAACCGTTTTCCGGGAATGCGCCTTGATAGTCTCGTGATAGGATAAAAAATCACGGAGGATCGGCGGCGCTTCAAGAGAATAATCGTTCATAGGACTGACTAAGTAATCGATGCGTCAACCGGCACAGTTCGCTGCAGCGCCGTTTCGCGGGTCGTTTGCATTCTGTGCAGAACGAGGGCAATCGGGCGAGGGTGGGAAGCGGGAGCTTCCTAATTATTTTGGATATTGAATTGAACAAAATAAAAATTTTGTTCAATTCAGGGGGGGGTATTTTCAATTCACCCGTGCTACAGCTGTTTTTTGCGCCTGTTTGCAGCGACTAAGCTCCTTTCGCTGGTTTTTCTGGGCGTTGCCGCCTTTTCAAATAATTAGTAATTAAGCCCGCATGATCGCTCGCAGCGCTTCGGCAATATTGCGTGCTTCGATCAGCGCAAGACCACTCGGCGCACGGAAACCATCCTTATGATGCTGTTTCGGAATTATGCAGGTCTCAAATCCGAGGCGCTGTACTTCGCTCAGCCGTTCTACCAGATGGTTTACGCTGCGCAGCTCTCCTGTCAGGCCGACCTCGCCGACGGCTGCAACATGATTGCCAATGGGCTTGTCCAGGTAGCTTGATGCGAGCGCCAGCACGGCGGCAAGGTCTGCGGCAGGCTCATCCACGCTCAGCCCGCCGATCACATTCAGAAAAGCATCACACCCGGACACCTTGAGTGCGCCGCGTTTTTCCAGCACCGCCATCAGCATGGCGGCGCGGTTGTAATCAAATCCATTGCTGGTTCGCCGTGCAGCCGACTGCGCTGCCGGCGCCAGCAGCGCCTGGATCTCGGCCAGCACCGGACGCTGCCCTTCCATTACGCAGGTCACGCAGGTTCCGGGTGCATCTGCGGGCCGCCCGGAAAGCAGCATCTCCGAAGGATTCGGGACCTCGGCCAGTCCTTCGCTCCGCATCTCAAACACGCCGATCTCGTTCGTTGCGCCAAAGCGGTTTTTTGCCGCGCGCAGGATGCGGTAGCTCATATGCGCTTCGCCTTCAAAATACAGCACGCAATCGACCATATGCTCCAGAACCTTTGGCCCGGCGATAGAACCCTCTTTATTCACGTGTCCGATCACAAAAACAGTGATCCCTTCCCCTTTGGCCAGCTGCATCAGCTCCAGCGTACAGGCTCGAACCTGCGCCACGCTGCCTGCGGGCGATTCCAGAGACTCCTGATACAGCGTCTGGATCGAGTCGATGATCAAAATCCCCGGTTTTTCGTCCCGTACCGATTGCAGCACATCGCCAAGGCAGGTCTCCGAAAGGACATAAAGGCCGCCTGATGCAACGCCGAGCCGATCTGCCCGCAGCTTGAGCTGACGTGGTGATTCTTCGCCGGAAACATATAGAACCTTTTCATGCTCACTTAGCTTTCCGCAAATCTGCAGCATCAGCGTTGATTTTCCGATGCCGGGCGCGCCGCCGACAAGCACAAGAGAACCCTGGACTGCTCCGCCGCCAAGCACGCGATCCAGTTCCCCCATTCCCGTTGGAAACCGCAGCTCCTGCGAGGCGTCCAGTTCTCCGATGGGGTGCGCCCTGCTTTGCGGCATACAGCCGCGGCCGCCCGCTTTCCCCTTTGACGTATCGCTCACAGTCTGTTCCGTCAACGTATTCCACGCGCCGCAGCTCGGACAGCGGCCGGACCATTTTGGCGTTTCGTTTCCGCATTCAGTGCAGAAAAAAATACTCTTTGCCTTTGCCATGCTGTAAACCTCTTTTGCTTTATCGGTCAGTGTTCATAAGCCCTGCGGCAATCGTTACTGCAAGCTTTTGCTGGTATGCCTCCGTTTTGAGCAGCTGTGTCTCTTCTGCATTGGAAAGAAAGCCGCATTCAATCAAAATCGCCGGCGCTGTAACGTTTTTCAGCAGGAAAATCGAAGCGTCGATCATCTTTTTGCTCTTTTCATTGCCTGCATTGCAGCTGATATTGAGCGCTTTCTGTATCGATTCCGCAAGAAGCTCCCCCGGCTCCACCCTGCCGAAAAATACTTGCGCGCCGTGCGTCTGCCTTGAGGACGGTAAACTGTTCTGATGGATGCTGACCAGCACCGCATTCTGCGTTTCATTCACGATCGCCACACGATTTTCAAGATCTGAGCGCTTTTTCTGCCGCAGCGATGACGCTTCAGGCGAGTGGATGGAAGCATCCGTTGTCCGCGTCATGCGCGTCCGTTCTCCAAGAAATCGCAGCAGCGCTTCCACCCTTCTTGCAACAGCAAGATTGATCTCACTCTCTTTGGTCCCATCTGCGGCAACCGCTCCGCCGTCTTCGCCGCCGTGTCCCGCGTCAATGATCCATACGCAGGAAGACGACTGAACCGATGCGCTCGTCTGAATCGGCTCTGAGGCCGGGCAAAAATACATGGCAAGCAGCGCGCAAGCCAGAAGCGCCGCTCCCACCGCACAGCAAAGTTTTTTCCCCTCAAGTACGATAACCATAGCTCCTCACCCCGGAACAGCGTATGCTCCGGCGCTGCGGCGTATGTTTTCCAAATGGTATTATACAGGAGATTCCGTCAAAAGGAAAGACCCGGTTCCCTTTTTTCGCTTGCAGCATACACTGTGGTGAGCATTTGCTCGATTCTCATGTTGAGGAGGAATCCCTTTGAATGAAAACAAAGCCGCACCCGGCGTCGGCACGCTGCCGAACGGCGGCTGCGCGCCTCTGGCTTTTCCTTATATCCCCATTCAGAAAAACAATCCCGAACGCTACTCCCAGCAGGACGCACTGAACGCCGGTACGCTTTTCCCCGGATTGAACCTGCCATTCCACGCACAGATGAAGACGAAATTCCCTGCTGTCAATACAGCGCTTTCCGAACTGATGGCGCTGGACTTTGCTATTGACGAGCTTGGACTCTATCTCACCACGCATCCGGAAGATACCGAGGTGCTGAATCTCTACTGGTCGTATATCAAGCTTGGTCAGGAAGGACGGGAAACGTATGAGAAGCAGTACGGTCCCCTTTTGCAGACCGACCTTACGCCCGGCAGCTTTAAATGGCTGAATGATCCGTGGCCCTGGGAATTGGAGGGAAATAAATAATGTTTGTTTATGAAAAGAAATTACAGTACCCGGTCAGGATCAAAAATCCAAACCCCAAGCTCGCCGCCGTGATCATAAGTCAATATGGAGGGCCGGATGGGGAATTGGGAGCTTCTCTGCGCTATCTTAGTCAGCGCTACTCCATGCCTTATCCGGAACTGAAAGGACTGCTGACAGATATCGGCACAGAAGAAGCGTCATGGACCCCAATTTTGGCGCGGTATTTTTCCAGTCCGTCCAGCACATAGACCCATTTGGC